>Ga0074045_10000428_pt1 | contig 41411 bp, 38 predicted proteins | sample BogForMeECP23OM2_FD_94442 | JGI IMG/M metagenome (GOLD analysis project Ga0074045, IMG submission 94442) | Bog forest soil microbial communities from Calvert Island, British Columbia, Canada - Bog Forest MetaG ECP23OM2 | ecosystem: Environmental > Terrestrial > Soil > Wetlands ...
CCTTCACCAACAAATGGGCGAGTGGTGGCGCCCTACTTGGTTATAGAAGAGGAGTTCGGTTGTTTGTCAGGGCAATTGTTGGACCGCGTCAGGTTTCCGGCAGTCGTAACTCTCGATTGACGCACTATGAAGGAGCTTTCGGGTTGACCCGCCGCTCAAAGGGCCACTCGACGGTTACATGGCAAATCATCGACCGCTTTCAAAGGTCGTCAAAGCTGTGGAGATACAACTTAGCCTTTAGTGGGTCCAGAACGTCGTGAGGGTGGTCCATATACAATTCACGGCGAGCGTGGCGCAACCAGATAGGAAACACAACACTCCAGCCAAAAGCGCGAAAAACGGCCGCGCTTGGCCTGGAAAGTCATTTGCTGGTGCCGAAGACCTTAGCATATAGAGGGACAGTGAGAGGAGACCAAAACCAATCGTCGTTATAGCAAAGTGCACGAGACCCAGAGAATTATTCAGCGGGTGCGATACCCACCGAGAAGCGGCGAAATACGTTAGCGCAAAACACGCGCTGGCCAACGCCAGCATAATCTGCAGCTCGATTCTCCCGACCACCAAACACGTCCCATGAACACCAATATTGATGGGCTGAGGGGTTGTTCTGCTCCCGAGCACAGCAATGCCGACTTGCAAGACTGATAGAGCCACAAAGAGTTTTGCAGATAACATTTTCAAATTCCAGTTTGTTAACCGGGAGAACAATACTGCATTCATGGGGGGGCTGAAAAGCGACTGTCCGGTCGCAGCCTGCCGTAAATGAGTCTGTCAGTTTCGCCATCCCAGCGGTATGAGACGGGCTAGTCCTCCACTTAGACGGTCCTCGACAAGGAATTCGCCGCGATTTCGACAAATCTCGTATTTTTCTGCAGGAATTCTTCCATGGCCTGAAGGCCAGAATCTCAGGCGGGATACTTAGCCGAGATGTAGTTATGCAGGTGCTTAATAGTTTCTTCCTGCTCCGAGACAATCCACTTCACTAGGTCACCGATTGAGACAACTCCAAGCACCTTCTCGTTCTCGATAATCGGAAGATGACGTATGCGGTTTCTCGTCATGATGATCATACACTCGTCCACGCCTTGGTCAGGAGTCGCGAAAATCACTGGGCTCGTCATGATCTCCTTGACTGGGGTCGTCGTCGAAGATTTTCCCTTGAGGACGACCTTCCGGGCGTAATCGCGCTCCGAGATAATACCCACGAGCTTGCCCGCTGAAAGCACGAGCAATACCCCCACTCCCTTATCGGCCATTCTTTCAATGGCCTCGTAGACCGTCTGGTCTGGCGTGACATACCAGACTTCGCTCCCCTTCCGTTTCAGAACTGAGCCAACTGTACCGTCCAGTTTGATCATCGTCAGACCTCGTTCTAGAGGAGGGCGAGTTTGACAGTGCGATCATATCCCTGCGGGTAGACGAAGGTCAAACTTGAGTCTTAATTTCGCAGGGCGCGTGAGCTTCTTGCGGCGCGTCAGCCGTCTTGAGCCGACAGCAAATGGAGGCACTTGATTTCAATCCTCACCATTACGGCGTCTCGGCTCTTGAAATCCATTTCGCAGTCGGTTCTGCATCGCATGCAGACAATGAGGAGGTAGTCACCGCTCGGTCTGATTTCGAACATCGAATGTTGCTAATCCATTTGACCTCCAATCGTGGCAAGGATGCCACATTCTGGATGGATCGCTCAACAAGATTTCTAAGTTTGATACAGACTCTGATCGTGAGCCCAGGTCGGGCCTTCGACGAAAGCCCGCGAGTTTGGGAGCGACAGCAGTCGAGGACCCGTGACTCCTACGGAGGGGAAATTGGCTGGGGCGGAAGGATTCGAACCTTCACCGTCCTCATTAACAGTGAGGTGTCCTACCAGTTGGACCACGCCCCAGCGGAGTTGTGAGACTGCTCGCGGCAAAACCGAAGCAGGTAGGCTTCGCCGCAAGGCGCGCGGCGAAAGACACAGAGAAGGATAGCACGCAGCTTGCCATCACCAAAAGCGGAATGAATATGGGTTATACATAAGGAATGTTTATCGAATGACTGCGAGTCAAATCCTTCGGGAAAAAACGAAGTACCCCTCTCTCCTCGAGAATAACTCAAGGTTCGACGTGCGCTTTTCCTTCTCAATCTTTGAAATTGTGACCGTTTTTGTAATTTCTGGACCATGAATTGCATGGCAACCATTTTGCTTTCGGGTTGCAATACGGAAGAATTTGGTGGAAACTATCGGCTCGCATCTTGAGTGGGACTCGCGCTGTCTGGCATAAGAGTCTACATTTCTCCTGTGATTGGGTGCCCGTGGAGAGCATGTACCCTCAGGCGCAAAGTTGACATGGCCCAGATTTTTCACCGCAGTTTCAATTTCATCTCGCGGCTTAGTTTGTCCGCAGTGGTATTCCTCGCCGGGCTCGCGTTGACCGGAGTGCTGGTCGTGGCGAGGTCACCGTATATTACCAACCAGCGTGTGACGCGCGAGCAACCTGTTCAATTCAGTCACAAACACCACGTGGGAGACGACGGGATCGACTGCCGGTACTGTCACACCAGCGTGGAGACCTCTGCTTACGCGGGAATCCCTCCGACCAAAACCTGTATGAACTGCCATTCCGTGCTGTTCAACAATGTCGGGTACCTGGAGCCGGTGCGGGAAAGTTACCGTACCGAGCAATCGATTCAGTGGGTGAAGGTGCACCGGCTGGCGGATTACGTGTACTTCAATCACAGCATTCACATCAACAAAGGAATTGGCTGTTCCTCGTGCCACGGCGCGGTCAATGAGATGCCCTTGGTCTTTCAGGCGTCGCCTTTGACCATGCAATGGTGCCTGGATTGTCACCGAAATCCGCAAGTTAATCTGCGGCCGAAAGAAGAAATCTTCGATATGAACTGGAAGGCCCCGGCCAATCAGGAAGAAGTTGGAAAGAAACTTGCCGCAGATTACAGATTGCGAAGCACGACCGAGCTGACCAGCTGCTCGACGTGTCACCGCTAACGGACGATATGAGCGATCACGCAAACGACAAGGAGTTCCGCATCGTACAGCCCACGCAAAGCCACCAGGCCCAGCGCGGCGATGAATACGACGACGAACACGAGCCGGAAGATCGGACAGTCCGCGAGAGCAAACTGGATCTTGCCGCGGTTCGTGAAAAGCTGCGGGAAAAAAGCGGTAAACAGTACTGGCGGACGCTGGAAGAACTGGCGGACGATCCGCATTTCACGGATTTGCTGCACCGCGAATTTCCACGCCACGCTTCGGAGTGGGACGAGGCGGTGGATCGCCGCGACTTTCTGAAATTGATGGGAGCTTCGCTGGCCCTGGCGGGACTGGCGGGTTGCGGGCTGCCGGATCAGACGCACATCGTGCCGTACGTGAAACAGCCGGACGGCGTGGTTCTGGGGCGGCCGAACTTTTTTGCGACGGCGATGCCGTTTGGCGCGGACGCGGTGGGCGTTTTGGTGGAAAGTCACGAAGGGCGGCCGACGAAAATCGAGGGCAATCCGGATCATCCGTCGAGTCTGGGTTCGACCAGCGCGATTGTGCAGGCATCGATCCTGAATCTTTACGACCCGGATCGCGCGCAAACGACTCTGTACACGGGCGAGATCCGGTCGTGGTCCGGGTTTTTGGATGCCGCGCCGGTCATGACGGCTAACGTGAAAGCCACGAATGGAGCGGGTTTCCGCATTTTGACGGGTACGGTGACTTCCCCGACGCTGGCCTGGCAAATCAAAAAATTGCTGGCGCAATACCCGCAGGCGAAGTGGCATCAATGGGAACCGGCCGCGTGCGACGGAGTGAAAGAGGGCGGCAAAGTCGCGTTCGGACGCTACGTGAACACGGTATATGTGCCGGGCAAAGCAAATGTGATTTTGTCGCTCGATGGAGATTTTCTGGCGAGCGGTCCGGGGCACATTTCGTACGCAAAGCAGTTCGCGCGGCGACGCAAGCTGGAGGGGACGAACGACACGTTGAACCGCTTGTACGTGGTGGAACCGACGCCGAGCGTCACCGGTTGCAACGCGGATCATCGCTTGCCACTGCGCGCCAGCGACATGGAGATGTTCGCGCGGGCACTGGCCGGCAAATTAGGAATTGGCCCGGCGGTCCCGCTCGAGGGCGAAGCGGAGAAATGGCTTGAAACGGTCGCCAAGGATTTGCGGGCAGCGCCCGGCGCATCGCTGGTGATCGCGGGAGAATATCAACCGGCCCTGGTGCACGCACTGGTGCATGCGATCAACGCATCGCTTGGCAACGTAGGAAACACGCTGTATTACACCGAGCCTGTGGAAGCGGAACCCACCAACAATCTGGAATCGTTGCGCGATTTGTGCGCCGACATGAACGCCGGCAAAGTGGAATTGCTGCTGATTCTGGGCGGCAATCCGGTGTACGACGCGCCGCACGATTTTGATTTCACGTCGAAATTGCAGCGCGTGCACACCAGCATTCACTTGAGTCCGTATTTCGACGAAACGTCGGCGTACTGCAAGTGGCACATTTCGGAATCGCACTACCTCGAAACCTGGAGCGACGCGCGCGCACATGACGGCACGGTAAGCATTGTCCAGCCGCTGATTTCGCCGCTGTATTACACGAAATCCGCGCACGACATGGTGGCGGCGTTCAGCGACAAGCCCGGCATGCCTGGATTTGAAGCGGTACGAGCGTATTGGACGGAGGCGTCTACGCATTCGGGAACCTCGCTCGATGCCGGATGGCGCAAGTGGCTGAACGACGGCGTTGTCACCGAAACAAAATATGCGCCGATTACTCCGGAACTGAAATTCAGCGTGCCGAGCCTTCCGACACTGAAGCCCGCGCCCGCGGAGCAGGTTGAATATATTTTCCGGCCGGATCCGACGGTGTACGACGGGCGATTTGCGAACAACGGCTGGCTGCAGGAATTACCGAAGCCGCTAACCAAGTTGACGTGGGACAACGCGGCGCTGGTGAGCCCGAAACTTGCGCACGACAAGGACCTGGCGCACAAAGTCGTTTCCCGCGGCGGCGAACACGGCCAGGTGCGTTCCACCGTGGTGGACATCGAATTGAACGGAAGCAAAGTTACGGCAGCCGCGTGGACGTTGCCAGGGCAGGCGGAGAATACAATCGTTCTGCCGTTGGGTTACGGGCGCAGCCGCGCAGGCTACAGCGGAACAAATAAGGGATTCAACGCTTACGTGGTGCGGAGCTCGAACGCGTTGTGGACCTCGTTCGACGGCAAGATGACCGCGACCGGCGACAGCTACCCGCTGGCTTGCACGCAATATCACTTCAACATGGAAGGCCGGCAGATTCTGAGCACCGGGACGCTGGAGGAGTACAAGAAGAATCCGGCGTTTGCGCAGGAACACGCGGAAATGCCTCCGAAGGACATGTCGCTTTACAAGGAATTCGCTTACCCGGGCTATGCCTGGGGCATGGCCATCGATCTGAACAAATGCAACGGGTGCAACGCCTGTGTGGTTGCGTGCCAATCGGAAAACAATATTCCGGTGGTAGGGAAAGACCAGGTGATGCGGGGCCGCGAGATGCACTGGATTCGCATCGACCGGTATTACCAGGCGGAATCACCGACGGATGATCCTGCTAGCTACAATCCTTCGCTGGATAATCCACAGACATTTTTCCAGCCAGTACCGTGCCAGCAGTGCGAAAACGCACCGTGCGAGCAGGTTTGTCCCGTGGGCGCGACGGTGCACAGCGCCGAAGGCCTGAACGACATGGTCTACAACCGCTGCGTCGGCACGCGCTACTGCTCAAACAACTGTCCGTATAAAGTACGACGGTTCAATTTTCTGCGCTTCCAGGATTGGGAGACTCCGCAGTTGAAATTAATGCGCAATCCGGAAGTGACGGTGCGCAGCCGCGGTGTGATGGAAAAGTGCACTTATTGTGTGCAGCGCATCAACAACGTGCGCATCGATGCGGAGAAGCAGAACCGACCCATCCGCGACGGCGAAATTGTCACCGCGTGCGAGGCGGCTTGCCCCTCCGAAGCGATCGCGTTCGGGAACGCGAACGATCCCAACAGCCGGGTTGCCAAGTTGAAGAAGCAACCAAGGAACTATTCCATCCTGGGTGAACTGAATTCACGGCCGCGTACCACTTATCTGGCGGCGGTGCGCAATCCGAATGCGGAGCTAGAAAAGGTATGAGCACCACGCCACCCCCTGGGGATCTCCCGGAAATCCGCCGGCTTGATCCGGTGCTTGAACCCGGGCATACGTACGCATCGGTTACCGACAAAATCGCCGCGGTAGTTCTAACACAGCCGCCCACTACGGGGTGGATCGTGGGCTTCGCGATGAGCTTCATCGTCGTCATGGTGCTGTTCATCTCGCTGTCATGGCTGATCATCAAAGGCGTCGGAATCTGGGGCATCAACATTCCCATCGGCTGGGGCTTTGCGATTGTGAACTTTGTGTGGTGGATCGGTATCGGCCACGCCGGTACCTTGATTTCCGCAATTTTGTTTTTGTTGAACCAGAAGTGGCGCACGTCCATCAACCGCTTTGCCGAGGCCATGACGTTGTTCGCCGTTGCTTGCGCCGGCATTTTCCCGCTGATTCACACCGGCCGCCCATGGATGGCGTATTACATGATGCCGTACCCGAGCACCATGGGGATCTGGCCGCAATTCCGCAGCCCTCTGATCTGGGACGTCTTCGCGGTCTCTACCTACGGTACGGTATCGCTGCTGTTCTGGTTCGTTGGGCTCTTGCCGGATCTGGCGACTCTGCGCGATCGTGCAAAAAACAGGACGCAACAGGTTATCTACGGCATGCTCTCGATGGGTTGGCGCGGTTCGGCGCATCATTGGCACCGCTATCAGTCAGCTTATTTACTGCTCGCAGGACTGGCCACGCCTCTGGTTCTTTCGGTGCACACGGTAGTGAGCTTTGACTTCGCGGTGGCGATTGTTCCCGGCTGGCACACCACGATTTTCCCGCCTTATTTCGTCGCTGGCGCGATCTATTCCGGTTTCGCGATGGTTTTGACGCTGGCAATTCCCCTCCGCAAAGCGTATGGCCTCGAGGATTTCATCACCATGCGCCACTTGGACAACATGGCGAAAGTTATGCTGGCCACCGGCTTGATCGTTGCTTACGGCTACTTCATCGAATTTTTTATGGCCTTCTATAGCAACAACAAGTTTGACGTGTTCTTGGCGCAGCAGCGCTTGCACGGGCCGTACTCGCACTTTTACTATGCGCTTATCCTCTGCAACATTTTGACGCCGCAACTGCTCTGGTTTGAGAAAATGCGGCGCAACGTCGCGGTGCTTTTCGTGATGTCGCTGGTGGTTAATACGGGGATGTGGCTCGAGCGATTCGTCATTGTCGTGATTTCTCTGACTCGCGACTTCATGCCGTCCGCGTGGGGTCGTTATTCGCCCACCTTCTGGGATTACTCTACATTCATTGGCACCATCGGGCTGTTCGTCATGTTGATCTTCCTGTTTGTGCGGGTCTTGCCCGCCATCGCGATTGCCGAGATGCGGGAACTCGTGCATGAGCAATCGGACGAGGAAAAGTGATGAAGGAACATCGCCACGAGATCTACGGCCTGATGGGCGAATTCCTAACGCCGGAACAGATCCTGCATGCAGCATCGAAGGCACGCCAAGCCGGGTACAAACACATCAGCGCCTACACGCCGTTTCCAGTAGATGGGCTGGCACATGCCATCGGTTTTCCCCGGACCGGGGTGCCGTTCCTGACGCTGATTGGCGGGTTGGGCGGCGGCTTGACTGGCTTTGGCCTCCAATACTGGTGCTCGGTCATCACCTATCCCCTCAATATTGGCGGACGACCACTGAACAGTTGGCCGGCGTTCATTCCCGTCACGTTTGAACTGACGATTCTCGGGGCATCGATTTTTGCGGTGATTGGGATGTTGGCATTGAACAAGTTGCCGCAACCCTATCATCCAGTATTTAACGTCGCGCGCTTCGCCCACGCATCGTCGGACCGCTTTTTTCTGTGCATCGAGTCACGTGACGCGAAGTTCCATCTGATGGAAACGGCGAAGTTTTTGCAGAGTGTTCAGGCACATCATGTTCACGAGGTGTCGAATGCAGAGTAGAGCCTCGTTCGCCGCGTTGCTGTTCTGGGTCTGCGGAATTGGGCTGCTGGGGTGTGGCTACTCGCTTCGCCAGGACATGGCCAACCAGCCTCGGGAAAACCCGCTATCCCCATCGAGCTTTTTTCCGGATGGCCGGTCAGAAAGGCCGTTGCCCGAGAATACGGTTGCGCGTGGGGAGCTTGCCAACGATATTTTCTTGGTACCCAAGGATTCCAATGCGTTTCCCTTGCCGCTGACCATGGAATTGCTGCAGCGCGGGCAAGAACGCTACGGAATTTTCTGTCAACCTTGCCACGGTATCCAGGGCGACGGACTGGGAATGGTGGCGATGCGCGGCATGAAGCACCCGCCCAGTTTCCATCAGGATCGGCTGCGCGCGGAGCCGAACGGCTACATCTATGACGTGGTCACCAACGGATTTGGCGCAATGTACGGCTATTCGGCACAAATTCCGCCCCGCGACCGCTGGGCCATCATTGCTTATCTGCGTGCTTTACAGTTGAGCCGGAACGCGCCAGTGAAAGAATTGCCGGCAGACTTGAGGGAGAAGCTCATGGGCGGAGGAGGCGCGAAATGAACGCGCAAGAATACATGGCGCCTGAGAGCGTCAGCCGCGTTCAGAGAGCCGGCTGGTTGGTTGGAGGAGTGGCGCTAATCGCGGCGATCTTTGGCGCGGTTACTTCGCCCGACAAATTCTACCAGTCCTATCTGATGGCCTACCTTCTGGTGCTCGGTCTAACGCTGGGGTCGCTCGGTCTGCTGATGCTGCAACACCTGACCGGCGGCAACTGGGGAATTATCATTCGGCGTCCGTTAGAGGCGGCGGCGCAGAACATCTGGCTGGTGTTCCTTATGTTTGTGCCGGTCGTGTTGGGCATGAATTCGCTCTACCGTGCATGGATGGATCCGGAACTTCGCAAGGCCGATCCACTCTCTCCGCTGCAACAGTGGTACCTGACTTCTGGCGGATTTCTTGTCCGTGCGGTGATCTATTTTGCGATCTGGTTTGCGTTGATGTGGATCTTCAACCGTTGGTCCCAGAGACAGGATATCGATCGGGACGACCGCTCACTGCGCCGCTCTTTCAAACTGCTGGCCGGACCCGGGATTATTCTATACGTGGTGGCCATGACGTTCGCCTCGATTGACTGGGCCATGTCGCTGTCTCCACACTGGGCTTCGACGATATACGGTTTTATTTTTGTAGCGGGGCAGGCCGTTTCCGCGATGTCGTTGATGATTGCCGTAGTTGTCCTGCTCTCCGGCTCGGAACCGTTTGCCGGGATTCTGCAGAAGCGGCACTTGCACGATCTGGGTAAGTTGCTTTTCGCCTTTAACATGCTATGGGCTTACTTTGATTTTTCGCAGTTGCTGATTATCTGGTCCGGGAATCTGCCTGAAGAAATTACTTTCTACCGTACCAGGCTCAGCGGAGGCTGGGGTGTCGTTGCGGTGACGGTCCTGGTGTTTGAGTTCGCCGTGCCGTTCCTGCTGCTGTTGTCTGAAGACGTAAAGCGGAACCCGCGTGTGATTTCAAAGCTCGCCCTATGGATGATCTTCATGCGACTCGTTGACATGTTCTGGACGACACGGCCGGAATTGTCGGCGCGGGTATTGCCCACGTGGCTGGATATTGTGGTTCCGGTGGCCTTGATCGGACTATGGGTCGGTTTTTTTGCCCGCAACCTGAAACAGCGGCCATTGCTGCCGCTGGGCGATCCCAAACTTGAGGAGGCCATTGCGCATCATGAGCATTGATCCTCAAAAGCACGGCGACGCGGAAATGCGGCCGCCGATTCACGACGATGTATCGTATGAACCGAAAGACGTGCGCGTCACACCGATTCTGAAATTCATGGTTTATCTGGGTATCGGCACAGTGCTCTCTTTTGTGATTGCGCTTTTCGTATACCGCAGTTTGACCTCCTATTTCGCAGATACCCACCAGCCTCCGCCACCGTCTCGAGCGGCGGACCAAGGCGCAACAATGCCGCCCGAGCCGAGGTTACAGGGCATGCCCGGTCACCTGATGGATCCGCAGCAAGAATTGCGCGACACGGTCAAGGCAGCCAACGCCGCCAACAGCGAACTGAAGTGGATCGACGAAAAGTCCGGGATTGCGCAAATTCCCGTGAAAAACGCGATGGAACTGATTGTTCAGAAGGGCTTGCCGGTAGTTCCCGCGACGCCGGCAGAAAAGAAGTAAACGATGAAGGCACTGAGTACAATCCTGGGAACGATGTTGCTGCTGGCGGCTTCCGCTGGGCAGGCGCAAATGATTCCCGATAACGTGGGACCATCCTCGAACGGACTGCCGCCTGCACTGGTTAACGTTGGGTTCGATCCAGAACTGAACAAGCAGATTCCGCCCGACGTCGCGTTCACTGACGAAAGTGGCCGTTCCGTACAGTTGAGAGAATATTTCGGCAAGAAGCCGGTGGTGCTGGCATTCGTGTACTTCACCTGCCCGATGCTGTGCAACCAGGTGGAACAGACGCTGGTAGGAACGTTGAAGATGATTTCGTTTGATCCGGGAACGGATTACGACGTGCTGTTCATCAGCTTCGACCCATCCGACACTCCGGACGAGGCGCTGAAGAAGAAACACGAAGCGATGTCCCGCTTTGCGCGTCCGGGCAGCGAACCGGGCTGGCATTTCCTAACGGGTTCCAAAGAAGCGATTGACGCGGTGACGAAGGCCGCCGATTTTCGCTTCAACTACGATCCGAAGACCAAGCTTTTCGGCCACGCCAGCGGTATTCTGCTGCTGACGCCCGATGGCAGAATTTCGCGCTATTTCTTTGGCGTCGATTATCCGCCCAGCAATGTCCGCCTGGGGCTTGTGGATGCCTCCTCCGGGAAAATCGGCACGCCGGTGGATCATCTTTTGTTGTTCTGTTATCAGTACGACCCGACCAAGGCCCGCTACAGCGCCACGGTACTAACTGTTATCCGCATGGGCGGAGTTGTGACGCTATTCTGCATGGTCCTCGGATTCGTGATTTTCCGCCGCCGCGAGCATCGGCCGGACGCTTCCGAGAAATCGGGGCAGGGTTTGCCGATGCAAGGAGCACATTAGAGCCGTGCAGTCACCGCTTCCATTTTTTCCAGAGCAGGCGTCCAATTTCGCACCGAACGTGGACACGCTCTTCTCGTTTATTCTTTTGACGTGTCTGTTTTTTTCCGTTCTGGTGACGCTGCTAATCATTTTGGCGGCGCTGAGATACAAAAGGAAGACCGCGGGCGAAGTGGGCAGCGCGGACCACGGAAATATGGTGCTGGAAGTGGGATGGACGGTGATCCCGCTGATAATAGCGCTGGGAATGTTCGCGTGGGGCGCTGCCGTATACGTCAACTACCGCACCGCGCCGAAGGATACGTTGGATATTTATGTGGTCGGTAAGCAGTGGATGTGGAAGCTGCAGCAGCCCAACGGCCGCAAAGAAATCAACGAACTTCACGTTCCAGTGAACCGCAACATCAAGCTGATCATGGGCAGCGAAGACGTGATTCACGACTTTTACGTTCCGGCGTTCCGGGTGAAAATGGACGTGGTTCCCGGACGCTACAACACCATGTGGTTCCGGCCGACAAAAGTCGGCAAATATCATTTTTTCTGCTCGCAGTATTGCGGCACGAACCACGCCGTAATGGGCGGCTGGGTGACGGTTATGGATCCGGCGGAATACGCGGCATGGCTCTCGGATGAAGGCGGCGACCTGAACCCAGTGTCTGCCGGCGAGAAACTCTTTTCGCAGCTGGCCTGCAACACCTGCCACCTCCCCAACGGTACCGGCCGTGGCCCTTCGCTCAACGGCGTTTATGGTGGCAAGGTTCTGTTGGCCGACGGCTCGACGATAATTGCGGACGAAGCGTACATTCGCGAATCGATTCTGCAGCCCAAAGCAAAAATCGTGGCCGGGTATCAACCAGTGATGCCCACGTTCCAGGGATTGGTGACCGAGGAGCAGATCATGAATCTGACCGCGTACATCAAGTCGCTCGAGACGCAACCCGTGCCCGCTAAGGGTGCTGGAGTTGCGCCAGCTGCGGCAGGGAAGAAATAGTATGAGTACCAAACCAATGACGGTGGCGCCGGTGCTTCCGGAGAAGCACTACCTGAACGAGACCTACGGGATTCGTTCCTGGCTCCTTACGACCGACCATAAGCGCATCGCGCTGCTGTACCTTTTTTCCGTCACGTTGTTCTTCTTCATTGGCGGCTTTTTCGCCATGATGATTCGCTTGCACCTGCTCAGCCCCAGCGGCTTCCTGCTCTCCGCCGATACCTACAATCGCATGTTTACGATGCACGGCGTGGCCATGATTTTCTTCTTCCTGATTCCTTCCATTCCCGCGGTGCTGGGAAATTTCTTGGTTCCCTTGATGATTGGCGCGAAAGACCTGGCGTTCCCGAGGATCAACCTGCTGAGCTGGTATGTGTACGTTGTCGGTGCGGTGTTCACGCTGTATTCCATGGTGAATGGCGGACTGGACACCGGCTGGACGTTCTACACGCCGTTGAGTACGGTGTATTCGAACTCCGCAGTCGCGCCGGCCGTCGTCGGCGTGTTCATCACCGGGTTCTCCTCGATTCTTACCGGGCTGAATTTCCTTGTGACCATCCACACGATGCGCGCGCCGGGAATGACCTGGTTCCGCCTGCCGCTGTTCATCTGGGCGCACTACGCCACAGCCGTGGTCATGATTTTGGGCACGCCGGTGATTGCGATTACCTTGGGCCTCGCGGCGATGGAGCGCGTTTTCGGCCTGGGCTTCTTCAATCCCGCGTTGGGCGGCGATCCCATTCTGTTCCAGCACTTGTTCTGGTTCTATTCCCATCCGGCCGTGTACATCATGATTCTGCCGGCGATGGGAGTAATCAGCGAACTGATTGCAACATTTGCGCGCAAGAAAGTCTTCGGATACCACTTCGTCGCAGCAGCCAGCTTGGCGATTGCGGTCATCGGATTCCTCGTTTGGGCGCACCACATGTTCGTCACGGGGCAGTCGACTTACGCTGCGCTGGCGTTTTCGTTCCTCACCTTCCTGGTGGCCATTCCTTCCGCAGTGAAGGTATTCAACTGGACGGCGACGCTGTTTGGAGGCTCAATCTCCTTCGACACGCCAATGCTGTACGGGCTTGGGTTTATCGGCTTGTTCCTGATCGGCGGATTGACGGGCTTGTTCCTCGGCAGCCTTGGCACCGACATTCACATTCACGATACTTATTTCGTGGTTGCGCACTTCCACTACATCATGGTGGGCGGCGCAATCATGGGGTACCTGGGCGGACTGCATTTCTGGTGGCCCAAGATCACAGGCCGGATGTATTCGGAATGGCTGGCGCGCTTGGCCGCCGTGATTCTCTTTGTCGGCTTCAACCTGACGTTCTTTCCGCAGTTTGTACTCGGCTATCTCGGCATGCCACGACGCTATCACGTGTATCCCCCGGAGTTTCAGGTGTACAACGTGATGTCCACGGCAGGCGCGTCCATCCTCGCGATTGGCTACTTGCTGCCGATGATCTATCTGACGTACGCGGCGTTCTTCGGAAAAGTAGCGGGTAGTAATCCGTGGCCTGCCACGGGCCTGGAATGGCAGACAGCATCACCGCCGCCGACAGAGAATTTCCACGTTACGCCAGTCGTTACGTGGGAAGCTTACGATTTCCATAATCGGCCGGAGCTTGGGCTGGAAGTTCCTGGTGGGGCGGCGCACGCGCCGGCTCACGGGGACGATTGAAGACAGGCTGGACTTCGGCCTGGAGGGTAGGCGCAAGAGTCGCGCCTGAAACTGAGCGTTAGAGGAGTGCGGAGTGCATCGCACCGGCGAACTGTACGGACAATTTAAGACGCTCGAGCAGCAGAAAGACTCTGCGAATCTCGGGATGTGGATTTTTCTGGTCACCGAAGTCATGTTCTTCGGCGGCATCATGCTGGCGTATGCGGTGAACCGGCACGTATATTTTGCCGCGTTCGCCATGGGCAGCAACACGCTGAGCCTGAAACTGGGCGGCACCAATACGATTGTGCTGCTGGCCAGCAGCTTCACCATGGCCATGGCGGTGTGGTCGGCGCAGGTCGGCAAGAAGCAGCTGATCCCCCTGTTCCTGCTGCTGACGATTCTTTTGGGATTTGTGTTCTTTGGCATCAAGTACGTGGAATACGCGCAGAAATTCCATCACCATCTGGTTCCGGGAAGGTCCTTCGATATTTTTTATTGCTCGAACAATCCCGATAAGTGCAGCGACATTAGCGCCGAAGAGATGGAAGTCGAGCGCGACCTCTTGAATAAGACAAGGGCGCTTGACCCGGACCTGAACGCGCACGCGCAACTGTACTATTCCGCCTATTTCGGCATGACCGGGTTACACGCGCTGCACATGATCATCGGGGCGGGCTTGTTGTTCTGGCTGTTGAAAAACTCGCTGACGGGAATTTATACCCCGCAGTGGAACACCCCGGTCGACACCGTGGGCCTTTACTGGCACTTCGTCGATATTGTGTGGATTTACCTGTTTCCGTTGTTATACCTGATTGACCGGCACAAGTAGGGAGCAACGCGCGTGTCTGAAAATAACGGTAGTCATCATATTGTTTCCCCGGGGATTTACCTGACCATCATTCTGACGCTGATGGCGCTGACGGGCCTGACCGTGGCAGCAGCTTTCGTTGACCTGGGCCGGTTCAACATCGTTGTAGCGCTGGTGATTGCCACCACCAAGGCCACCCTGGTGGTGCTCTTCTTTATGCATGCCAAATATAGTCCCCGGCGCACGCAACTGGTGATTATCGCCGGAATCTTCTGGCTGGCGATTCTTCTGTTCATGACCATGAGCGACTACATTTCGCGCATCGACTACCGCGGGGTGCGCTCTCCGCTTACGCAGGTTAGCAGCCGGGAACTCCATCAATTGTCCTAAGTCCTGTCGGGAAGAATCAGGTCATCTTTGGGTGATTAGCGGAAGACCCTGTACACCGTCCTCATTCGCGCGCTCCAGATCCCTCTTGCGCGCATAGCGCTGTGCCATCCAGATTCCCAGCGTCATCAGCCCCACAGGGGGAATCAGGAGCACAACGACCCCTTTGTGGATGGCTCGCTGTCCGTCCTTGGAGGTAGCCTGCGCCGAGCTATAACACATAGCACAACCCTGGGCCAAAGCAGGTGCTGTCCACCCGAGCAGGACTACGGTCAGAATCACAAGTCTGCGTTTCATCGCACTCCCAAGGAGAGAATTCGAAAGGCGTCCGGAAAGAAGAAAATTGTCATTAAGATCAGGCAGCCAATGACAGAACACATGGTCAACCACTTCATCCGGGAAACTTCAAATTTCAAATGCATGAAAAAGCCGATAATCAGCGCCGCCTTAATCAGAGACAAACCCATCAATATGGTCAGCATACGCTTGGGCTCCATATTCTGATAGGTCAGATAGACTTCCATGGCGGTCATCACCAGCAACGCGCCCCAAACCCAAAAAAACCACGCTTTCTTGTGGTGGCGGTGCTGTTCGGCAACATGCTCTTCAATGGCCAACTGAGTTGCGTCCATAGTCTTCGCGCTCCTAAAGAATCTTGGCAGACATCAGATAGACCAGAGGAAAAATAAACATCCATACCAGGTCAACGAAGTGCCAGTACAGGCCGGCAACTTCCACGTCCGAGGAATCGTACACCTTTGGTTTCAGCCACAGAATAATGGAGCACACAATGGCTGCTACCAGCAGCACGTGCACTGCGTAATGAAAGGGACTGTAAGCCGGCGTCGCAATCCATGCCACCAGCCAACAAACCAGGAGGACTGGGATGAATTTACGCCGCAAGGCGATCACGCCGAGATAGATGACGCCGAGCGTCACGTGCAGCATATGCATCCCTGTCAGCCCGAAGAACGTCGCGGGGAACTGGGGCACGCTCTTGGCTACGTCGGCAAACTCACCGGCTGCTGCTTGCCCCGGAACAGCCGGAAATGCCGAGAGGGTCAGGCCTTCGCTGATCAAATGATGCCACTCGCGGGCGTGTAGGATCAGAAAGCCTACCCCGCAAGCCATCGTGGCGAGTAAAAACAGCCGCTGCAGTTTCGCGTCTCCGTCTGCCGAGGCGCGCACGGCAAACACCATGGTTAGCGAACTGGTGAGAAGAAATGCTGTCATGATGGTGGCGTTGACGATGCTCGCGGAGTGGAATGGCGTGGGCCAATGCGGTGTCGAAATCCGCCCGTAACTGTAAGCATAGAGTAGTGCGCCAAAGGTCAACGAGTCGGAGAGCAAGAACAGCCACATGCCGATTTTCTTGGAGTACGTTCCAAAAAGCGACGGTTCGTAAACCGACGGTGGGTTCGGTGCTAGCGCTGATTCAGCCATGCTCAGGGCCTCCTCGTCAAATGCAAATCGGGCTCAATCTTGGTTCAGTGCGCGAACTCCAGCAAACATAAAATGTAAATCCACAAAAAGGCCATAAAGTGCCAATACCAAGCGGTCACATCAACTAGGATGCTGCGTGTACCCGCGGGCCGCTGCAACAGCGCCGCTCCGCCCGCGACCAACAGAGCAAGTATTCCACCCATCAAATGGATCGCGTGTGCCCCAGTCAATAAGTAAATAAAAGAGCTGCTGGGGCTGGTGGCTACGTAAAAGCCGCGCCCTGCGAGTTCGCGCCAAGCTAGCCATTGACCTGTCAAGAAACAAATCCCGAGCAGAATAGTTAATGTCAGCCAAGGCATAGCCTCCTCACCGTTGAAAAGGCCCGCGGCGAGAGGCGCGGCGGGCGAATGTGCGGCTTCACACCTCATTTGGCGCCGCGCCAACTCCATGCTTACGGCGCTCAGAAGCAACACGCAGGTATTTGCCAGCAGCAGATTCGGTAGTTTGATGGGAATCCAGTCGCGAACCATTTGATTGGTATGCGGGTCAAGCGTTGGCAATCCCTGACGCACGACATACGCGCTCGTAAAGGAAACAAAGAGCATGAGTACCGGCGTCAGTGCTACCAGCAGCCCAAGGCGCGCTCGGCGGAGGCGCGTGCGGTAATCGGGCGAACCCGGTCTCCCAGAGCCGCCGTCATCGCCGCCGCGGCGGACCGGCGGCACGATTCCGTGGTCATCCCGCGCGACCGTAGGACTGTCGACCGAAGCAGTTGGACTGAAGGTTGCCATATTGTCCCGTTGTCCTGCCTAGTGCGCTGCCAGGATTTCTGGATCGGTCTGCATTACGTAGTCGCGCGGTGCACCGGGCACGCTGTATTCATAAGGGCCGTTATGGACCACGGGTGTGTGCCCACCGAAGTTGTCATGCGGAGGGGGCGTCGCGGTCGTCCATTCCAGCGTGGTTGCTTCCCATGGATTGTCGCTGGCCTTCGCGCCATGCTTGAGGCTCCAGAAGAGATTCGCGAGAAAGATGAACTGGCCGGCGATGGTGACGAACGCCGCATAGGTGATGAATTTCTGTAGAGGAATCAACCCGTGGAGATAATTGACTTCCGTGAGTTGTGAATAGCGCCGTGGATGGCCGGCCATTCCCAGATAATGCATGGGCATGAAAATCGCGTAGGTACCGATAAAACTGAACCAGAAGTGCCACCGCGCCAATCTCTCATTCATCATGCGGCCAAACATTTTCGGGAACCAGTAATAGGTTGCCGCGAAAATCCCGAAGATCGAAGCGACCCCCATGATCAGGTGAAAATGGCCCGGTACAAAATAGGTGTCGTGTAACTGAATGTCCAGCACCGGCTGAGCCAGGAATGGTCCGCTTATTCCGCCGGAAACAAACAGCGAAACAAATCCGATGGCAAACAACATCGGCGATGTAAAACGGATGCGCCCCCGCAGCAGCGTTCCCAACCAGTTGAAGGTTTTAATTGCCGACGGCACACCGATGGCCATGGTCAGAATCGAGAAGGCGAAGGCGGAATAAGGGCTCATTCCGCTCATGAACATGTGATGGCCCCAGACCATAAAGCCCAGGAAGCCGATGGACAGCATTGCGTACACCATCGCCTTATAGCCAAAGATCGGCTTGCGCGAAAAAACCGAAAGCAATTGCGACGTGAGGCCCATAGCGGGAAGAATCGCGATATAGACTTCTGGGTGGCCAAAAAACCAGAATAGATGCTGCCACAAGAGCGGCGAGCCCCCCTTGTGACCGGCGAGCTGGCCGTTAACGGTTACCAACGGCACGAAAAAACTCGTACCCAGGTTGCGATCCATCAACAGCAAAACGCCGCCGGAAAAAAGTACGCCAAAAGCCAGCAGTCCCAGAATAGCGGTGATAAACCACGCCCAGCAGGTTAGCGGCATGCGCATCAGCGACATTCCCTTGGCACGCATGTCGAGCGTCGTTGTGATGAAGTTCAGCGAACCCATCAGGGCGCCCAGGCAGAAAAGTGCGATGCTGATAATCCAGAGATCAGCGCCAAGTCCTTCACCGGGGCCGGCCGATTGCAACGCACTCAATGGAGCGTAACCGGTCCAGCCATGCAGTGGGGCTCCCCCCGGCACGATGAATGCACAGAGCATCACGACAAAAGCAACGAAGGTGGTCCAGAAAGAGAGCATATTCAGCACCGGAAAAGCCATGTCCGGCGCACCGATTTGGATCGGCAGGAAATAGTTTCCGAAGCCTCCTTGCGGTGCCGTGGTGAGCACGAAGAAAACCATGATTGTGCCGTGCATGGTCAAAAGACTCAGATAGGCTTCGGGCTTGATCTCGCCCAGCAACGGCAAGGACGCAGTTGGCCAGATCAGGTGAATGCGCATCAGTAGCGAGAGAAACATACCGACAAACACAGCCGTGAGCGCGAGGAAGTAATACTGAATGCCGATTACCTTGTGGTCCAAGCTGAAAACGTACTTGCGAATGAATCCTTGCGGGGCGGCATGCGCATGAGCTGCTCCGGCCGCGAATTCGTGGGTAGCCATGTTATTGCTTCTCCGCCTCCCGTGCAGCCAGCCATTTGTCGAATTCGTCCTGGCTGACAACCTTCAGCATGCCGTGCATTTTGTAATGACCAAGCCCGCATAGTTCCGCGCACGCTATCTCATAGTCGCCTGTTTGCGTCGGCGTGAAATGCATGTGGATCGCGAGGCCTGGGACGGCGTCTTGTTTGAAACGCATGGCAGGGACGAAGAAGCTGTGGATCACATCCTGGGCGCGCAGGATGACTTCGATTTCGTGGTTCACCGGCACGAACATGGTGCTGGTTACGACGTCGTCTTTGGAAGCCGGGTCGGTCGTATCCAAACCCAGCGCACCTTCGCCACCCGAGGATGCGTCCTCGAGCTCTGGCTTTGTTGTGCCGAACTTCCCGTCCGGCCCGGGATACCGGAAGTACCACGCGAATTGCATACCTGTGACTTCCACGCGCACCGCGCCGGGATCGGCGGGCCGGAACCGTTCTGAAGCCCAAATGGAGCTGCTCATTAGGTTCAACCCGACAAACAATACCAACGTGAGTACCGTCCAGATGATTTCCATCGTGGCGTTGCCATGGGAATATTCCGCACTGCGAGCATCCTTGCGATCACGATACATCCACACGAGCGCGCCCAGCGACAATTGCGCCGCGACGAAAACAATGCCCATGACAATGTAAGTGGTCGTGAAATGATGGTCGATGGCCGGAGCGAGCGCAGAGGCGCCCGCAGGTAGCCACCATGTCTTCGCAATGAAGAAATAGGTGCTGAGAAGCGTGATTAACCAAATAACGATCAGAAGAACGAGGCCCATTGCGCGAACCCCCCGGCCAAATTATCGACCCATCGCACTTGGAAACCCGTGCAATCCCCTGAAAACGGAAAACAGGTGCCCAAAACCAAACGGAGTCTATCACAGGTTTTTCCCCGCGCAAGCAGCTTCTTCTGGAGCTTTCGTTCTTCGCCGGAATTCTTGAAGCGGCCAGCGTCTCTTCTCAGCGCCTAGCCATGAAGAAACACGCATTGACGAATTTATTTCATTTAAGTAAGATGCGATTCGTTCTGGGGGTCCGTTGATGATGTTCGGGATCTCGGGAAAGTGTACGAATTTGTTCAAAACTAACGGCCCCAGCATGCTGGGCGGTGCCACGCCGAGCAGCTCCTCTATCTATACCCACTTCAGGAAAGACAATCACGCCGGCAAAGCGCGGAAATTTTGTTCTTCAACTGACGGTATTGCATCGCTCGCCGGGAGCTTCGTCGCCCACGTGCTCCTATCGTTTTCTGCGATTGGGAATTCGGCTTTGCATGCGAGATTGCTCACTCACGCGATCGCTCCAACGGAATTCACGGGCCGGGCTTTAGGGAGAACTCTATAGCTCATACCACGGCCACGGACTGACTTCGAGACACGCTCATCTAGGAGGCAACGCATGGCGGGCCCGGAATCCGGATCGGACAAACCGATATCCGATGCAGCGAAGGCATCTGCTGCAAAGGGGAATCAAGCGACGAGTTATGTTGGTTCCCCGGCGGTGGGCACTTCAAAGGCCGCTGCGGCCGCGGGCTTGGGAACCGTCGGTCCAGAACCGAGTGAAGTCAATGAACATCGCCGTCGCCTTGTTTGGTGTGGCGTCGCAGGTTTTCTCACCGCGTGGTTCCTCGCCTTCTTTCGTTTTTTCCTGCCGCGTACTCTGTTCGAACCGCCCACCGTCTTCAAGATTGGCTACCCCTCGGACTATGCACTGGGCGTAGATACCAAGTGGCAGCAGAAATACCGCATTTGGGTGGATCGCACACCCGATCGACTGTTTGTCATTTTCGCGCGGTGCACTCATCTGGGTTGTACGCCCGACTGGAAATCCAGTGAAAACAAGTTCAAGTGCCCCTGTCACGGAAGTGGGTACGACAGCGAAGGCGTTAATTTCGAGGGACCGGCACCGCGTCCCATGGACCGCGCCCACGTGGAATTAGCTCCGGATGGACAGATCATCGTGGATGTTTCCAGGCTTTATCAGTGGCCCAAGGGACAGCCCAGCCGTTTCAACGATCCGGGAGCGTATTTGGCCGGGTAAGGTTTCGACCGCGAATCGCAGAAGTCGAGAGGAAGATCGAACACGGAACGAGCCAGCGGAGGACGGGAGCACACGAAATGCCTGATGAAAAAAACTCGACCCCTAAAAACGGCAAATCCGTGGGATTGGTCGAACGCGTCAAAACCGGCATTCAAGAAGATCTTGCGTCTTTGAAAACCGACCTGCCTGCGAAAGCCAAGGAACAGGTGGAGCTTTTGAAGAAGCCCACCAAAACCCAGGTTTACACCTCGATTTTCCGCCACAAGCACGACGACACACCCCGCAATCGCGCTTTGGGTGTGCTCTCCAATGTTTTCCTCCATCTGCATCCCGCAAAGATTAATCGTGACGCGGTGCGCTACAGCTACACCTGGGGAATGGGCGGCATCACGTTTTATTTGTTTATTGTGCTGACTTTCACCGGGGTACTGTTGATGTTTTACTATCATCCGAGCAAGGTCCAGGCCTTCCGTGATGTGCTCTATCTCGAGCACGACGTGCCTTTTGGTAAATTATTGCGCAACATGCACCGCTGGGCCGCACACTTGATGGTGATTGCGGTTGAACTGCACATGTTCCGCGTGTTTCTCACCGGCTCCTACAAGAAACCTCGCGAGTTCAACTGGAACGTCGGCGTAATCCTACTCGTTTTGACACTGCTGCTCTCTTTCACCGGATATTTGTTGCCCGACGATCAACTCGGCTTTTGGGCTGTGACCGTGGGGACGAACATGGCGCGTGCCACGCCGCTGCTTGGGCACGAGGGACCGTTTGGCGCCCAGTTGGGTATGACACCCTACAACGATGTGCGCTTTGGTCTGTTGGGGGGTTCCATCGTCGATGCCAATGCGCTGTTGCGTTCCTACATATGGCACTGCATCGGCATTCCCATCGTTGCTTCGATTTTTATGATCCTGCATTTCTGGCGCGTTCGGAAGGACGGCGGCATCTCCGGGCCGGCTGAGGTGGTGCTCGACTCTGAAGTCAAAGAGGAAAAGCGATAGCCATGGATTGGAAACAATTGTGGGAAATTCTTTCCGCGCCTGACAACGTGCCGATCATCGCGATGATCCCGCTGCTTGCTTTCTATATTTATCTTGCCTGGAAGCAGGCCCATGCCAACGATGTGCTCATCGAGCAACTGGAAGGCAATGCGGCCCTGGCGAAGACGCAGTACAGGAAAGCGTGGCCGTTCCAGCCCGGTTGGCAAAAAGAAGTGCACGTGTGGCCGTTTCTGCTTCGCGTGGAATTCCTCGCCGCCATTATCGTCACCATCATACTAATGGTGTGGTCAATCACCTTGAACGCTCCGCTCGAGGAACCAGCGAACCCGAACCTGACGATGAACCCCGCAAAAGCACCATGGTATTTTCTCGGGTTGCAGGAAATGTTGGTTTATTTCGATCCGTGGATCGCCGGCGTGGTCATGCCCACGCTGATCATCATTGGACTGATGGTGATTCCCTATATTGATACCAATCCATTGGGTTGTGGCTACTACACCTGGAAGCAGCGCAAGTTTGCTATCGCGACCTTCCTCTTCGGCTTCATTATTTTGTGGGTCTCGATGATTTTCATCGGGACTTTTATCCGCGGCCCGGGCTGGCAGTGGTTCTGGCCCGGACAGACCTGGGATCATAACCGTCTCATTTATGAAGTGAATCGTGACCTGCCTGACCTTTTCGGAATTACTTCGAATTGGGGCAAAGGGATTTTCGGCGCGGCTGTCGTCGGAGGATTCTTCGTCTTGGGCGGTATCGGCGTGCACGCCTACTTCCGGAGGTACAAAGCGAAGGACTACAAGCGCATGAGCTTGCTGCAATATTCGATCCTGATGGTCTTTCTACTGACCATGCTGGGACTGCCGATCAAGATGCTGTTGCGGCTTCTTTTTCACATTAAGTACGTGTGGATAACGCCGTGGTTCAACGTGTAGGGGGAACTGTTGCCCGATAAGCCCAACCTCGAGAATGATCCGGTAGTCAGCAAGTCGCTCGCACCGCATTACGTGGTGGCGATCGTCGTTCTGATGGCCACGCTGTTCTGGGCGCTCTGGGATGAAGACTTCGGGCAGCGCCCCTGGAAAACCTTTCAACATGAGTGGAAGACTCGCTACGTGGCGTACCTGAAAAGCGCGCGCTCGGAGTCGCGCGATCTGCAGAAGGAAATTGAAAGCAACCCGGACTACCAGAAACTCAAGCAGGACTACGAAACGGCCAGCCAGGGTGCCGCCCCGCACATCAAAGAACTGAACGAAAAACTCCGCGACTTGAGCGCCAGAATCCTTGCCGTTCAAAACGTGTTTACCGACCGGCGAGCCTATGTCGGCGCCCTCACGTACGAAATCGAAACGGAGACCAGCGCCTCGGCAAAACAACGCAAGCAAAAAGATCTCGAGAAGTATAAACAGGAAGTCACTTCGGTCATTTTCCCCGATGGCAGCAAGCAGAATTACAACTACCGCCAACTGGAAGACATCTACAATGACCTGAAAAACCAGCGCACCCTGCTTAGCGTGGAACTCGGAGAAGCGATCAAGCCAGTCAACGACCAGAAAGAAAAAGTCGATACCTTTATATCCGACCACATTACCAACCTCACGCCATCGCAGTTGGCGGGCTTGCAGAACAAGACCGAAGACTGGGCTCCGACAATTATCCAGATCAATGTGCCGGACGCTAATATTGTCGATCGCTGCCAGTCCTGCCACATGGGCATACGGGAACCCGTTAAGCTTTCGCCAGCGGCAATGTCTCTTAAGGGCAAGAAACCCGACGAATACGCACTGGCCTTTACCACTCATCCCGAACCCAACTTGTTGCAGATTCACGATCCGGAAAAGTTCGGTTGTTCCCCCTGCCATCAGGGAAATGGACGCGCCACCACCAGCGTAGAGAAGGCCCATGGCACCTATGAACATTGGCTCTGGCCGCTCTTTCCTCGGGGAGATATGCAAGCCGGCTGCCAGACCTGCCACTCCGCGGACATGGTGCTAGTGAGCGACGACGTGGGTTGGGTTCTGAGCGAAGGCAAAGATTTGTATCGTCAACGTGGTTGTATGGGATGCCATCGTTATGAGGGCTATGACAAGGAGCCCGAAGATGTACTGTCCGTCGGCCAGCAGATCAAACAACTGGAGCAGCAGAAAAAGGATAACCTCAAGGAAGCCGGCTATTTAATGAAGCAGGCCGACACTGCCGCGTCCAACGAGGAAGCCAATCGTCTCAATGATCGCGCCGTGGCATTGAAAGTCACCAACAGCAAATTGGATTTGCGCATCGTCCAGCTCGATCGCACCACCAAGAGCTTGCTGCAGGACATCAAGAAGGTCGGCCCGAATCTAAAGGACGTGCGGCTCAAGCTCAACAAGAACTGGATTCCGGTGTGGCTAAAAAAGCCAACCGACTTTCGTCCGACGACGAAGATGCCGAACTTCCGGCTGAACGACGAGCAGATCAAGGCCATCTCCGCCTATCTTTGGCAGTCAGGCTTGACCGATCCCTTGCCGAAGCATGCGCCTGGCAATGCAGCCCATGGAAAGGAATTGTTCGAAACGCGAGGTTGCCTGGCATGCCACTCCATCGGCGAGGGCGACCAAATGCAAGGCGGCACTTTTGCCGCCAATCTCACTCGCGTTGGCGAGAAGGACAATTACGAGTATCTGGTTCGCTGGGTCCACAACGCCCGCGAACGCACCCGCCCCTATTGCCTGTTCGAGAAGAAAGACATTGGCCCGGAGGACTACCAGAAGAAGGGCTTGCCCTTTGTTTTTGACCTGGAGCACACGCGATGTCCCAGCGACGGCCACGAACTCCAGGTGCAAAACATGACCGTGATGCCAAGTTTGCGCCTTTCTCCCCAGGATGCGGAAGACGTCGCTAGCTATCTGATCACCCTCAAGAAACAAGAACCGTCTAGCTATCCCGAAGCGGCGTTTATGGATGATCCTAGTTTGCGGGAAGAAGGCAAGCGCTGGATTCGCCACTACGGCTGTGCTGGGTGTCACGAAATTTCGGGCCTCGAGGATGAAGGTCGCATCGGCACGGAGTTGACGTTTGAGGGCAGCAAGCCGGTGGAACGCCTGGATTTCGCGTTGTTGACAGAAGTCGCACAACGCGGCGGCCATGAACCGATAACAGATCCGGACGACCTTGCGCGCTTGCCGGAGGGACCGGCCAAGCAGCCTTGGTACGGCCACAAAGGCTTCTTCGAACACAAGCTCGCCGAGCCCAATATTTGGGATAAGGGAAAGATTAAGCCCGACACGGAAAAATTGCGCATGCCGAATATGCACCTTACTAAGGAGCAAATTCGAGCCCTCACTACGTTTCTTATGGGCAGTCAGGAGAGCCCTCTACCCTCGAGCTATCAATACCGTCCGCTCGATTATCGCCGCGATATTCAAGAGGGGTGGTGGGTCGTCAAGAAGTACAACTGTATGGGCTGCCATCAGCTTCTCCCGGGCCAGCGCACCTCGCTCATGTCCATGGCGCGCTATCAGGGGCCGGACGGGCAGGAACAACTACCTCCCAAACTTCTCACGGAAGGCGCGCGCGTGGATCCCAACTGGATGCTCCACTTCCTGGGCAATCCTTCACTGAATGATCAGAACACCAATCGCAATGGGTTGCGAACTTATCTACAGGTGCGCATGCCAACGTTTTCTTTCTCTGAAAATGAACTGGGCAAGCTGGTGCGATTTTTCCAGGCGCTCTCACGCCAGCCCTTTCCCTACATTCCAGAGGAAGTCCCGACGCTGACCGCGAAAGAGACTGAGATGGCGCGCAGCCTGTTCACCAGCAACGCGGCACCCTGCTTGAAGTGTCATGCCACAGGGGATCCCGTCCATGATCGAACCGCAACTGCGCCTAACTTCTTGCAGGCCAAAGGACGCCTGAAAGCCGATTGGATGGAGCGTTGGATTATCGACCCGCAAGCCATCAGTCCGGGCACCTCCATGCCGTCCGGACTGTTTAGACGCGATAACAGCCGGTGGGTATTCGCGGGCCCGACTCCAGCCTCTTTCCAGGGGTACGAAAAGGATCATACGAAGCTGCTAGTGGAATATATTCTCCAACTCACCCCGGAAGAGCTGCGGCGTGTGAGCGCTGCGATGGGCCGGTCTCCGACTGCAAGCGTCCGCCCTGCATCGCAGGGTAAATCCGGCAGCCAGGCGGGGCGCAACGGTTCAAACTAGGATTTCAATTGGTAGGAGCTTTTGAATCTAAGAGAGGTTGAGCGACATCATGACAACGACGACTCGGTTGACGCACTGGGGCTTGGCCTGCATTTTGGGACTCGTCCTTCTAGGAGGATGTAGCAAAAAGGAAACTGCCGAGGAACAGCCTGCGGCACCCGCTTCCACAACACCAGCGGCCACAGCCACGCCGATTGATCCCGCCACTGCTGCCAGTGTCAGCGGGACCGTCAAATTCGCTGGGACCCCGCCCAAGGCGGCGACGATCGACATGAGCCAGGATCCCAATTGCAAGGGCCAGAACACAGCAGAGAACATTGTGGTGAGCGGCGGCAACCTCGCCAATGTGTTCGTATACGTCAAAGAGGGACTCGGCAACCGCACCTTCGACGTTCCGAAAGATCCCGTCGTCGTGGATCAGCAGGGCTGCAAGTACCATCCACACGCGCTGGGGGTGATGGCCGGGCAAACTGTGAAGATTGTCAACAGCGATCCGACCACCCACAATATTCATCCGACGCCGAAGGACAACCGCGAGTGGAATGAATCGCAGCCGCCTCAAGCGGCTCCCCTGGAGAAGGTCTTTGCAAGGGAAGAGATACTGCTCCCAGTGAAGTGCAACCAGCATCCCTGGATGAGGATGTTTATCAGCGTTGTGAAAAATCCGTTCTATGCGGTTAGCGGACCGGACGGCAAATTCGAAATTAAAGGCTTGCCGCCGGGCGATTACACGCTGGCCTTTGTGCAGGAAAAACTGGGGGAGCAGGACGTGAAAGTGACGCTCGCCCCCAAAGACAGCAAGACTGTAGATATGACCTTCAAGCAATGAAATCAAGATGACTAAAGGGGGTCTCTTGCGTGCCGCGACATTCTTGATTTCCATCGCTTTTTGTCTTGTCCCTGTTGCGGGAATTGTTTGGATCTTCACTGCCGGCTCTATTACCACGGTAGACGGTCTGTTCATGAGCCTTATTCTTCTCTCGCTGTTGGGAGTATTCTTCCTGAATGCAGTCTGGGAGTTGCAGGATCGTGGCCTCTTGTCTTTTCTCCACCAGGAGAAAAAAGCGTCCGCTAAAGAAGTCTCGGCTCCCAGGGCGAGCTAGCTCCGAAGGGAATACATGGTGAGTCGAAGCACTTCCTTAAACCCAGGTCATCCGCCTGAAATCCTGGCGGGGGACCCTCCGGCGCCGGCTGCAGCTCACCGCTTGTCCACCCGCAAAAGGATGCTGTTTTTTCTGACTGCCTGGCTGATCGTCCTCATGCCGTTTTTGTTCTGGTGGAGCACCTGGTTCGGACGCCATCTCGCGGATCAGCAGATCACCGAATACTTGAACGATGCGAAGCACCCGCGACACATCCAGCATGCACTTGTGCAATTGGGTGAGCGCATGGGTCGTCACGACGAGGGTGCGGCGCGCTGGTATCCTGATCTCGTGCGCCTGGCTTCCTATCCCGTGGAGGAGGTACGCAACACGGACGCTTGGGTCATGGGGCAGGACACCTCTGACGCTGCCTTCCATGAAACGCTGCTCACAATGTTGCGAGACTCTTCCCTATTGGTGCGAGGAAATGCGGCGCTATCTCTGGTGCGCTTCGGCGACGCATCGGGCCGCGCTCAAATTGTCGCGTTGTTGCGGCCGGCGGTTATTACCGCACCTTCAGCGGGTGTGGTAAGTGACACCGACAAAATCGGTACGGCCATCCATCAAGGCGGCGTCATCGCCAAACTGCAAGATGGTCAGCAAAGCGTCGAAGTGCGCTCTCCGATCAGCGGCCGGATCCGCGCTCGCAACGCGCAAAAGGGAACGAACGTTACTGCGGGATTCGAAATCGCGACCGTAGCGCCTGGAGATGAGCAGGTTTGGGAAGCGTTGAGAGCGCTTTATCTTATCGGCCAATTGGATGACCTGCCCGCAATCCTTCCCTACGAGCGTGAGCTCCCCGAGATTCCCGATCGTGTGCGCCAGCAGGCATTATTGACGGAACAGGCTATTCGGGAGAGGGCAACTCAGCGCCCCCCGGACTCCGGTCCGTCCCCGGTGTCCGAGTCAGACAAGAATTCAACTCTGTAAATAAAAAACGCGCGCTCTCGGCACGCGTTTTCGAAACATGAGTTCGTCGGAACGGCAACACCTAATAGGTCATCGGCCCGACTTCTTTTTCTACCTCAGCGATATCCACCATCACGATGGCGTCCCAAGGACAGCCATCTAGGAAGCACCCGTCCGGACCCTTGCTGAGACACTTCTTGCAGCCAATGCAAAGGATAGGATCAATCTGAATTCGGCCGAATGGAGGGTTGTCCTCGTCGTTCACCCAGAACATGCAGTCCTCGACGGGACAGTACTCCACGCATGCGGGCGACCCAGCACAACCCGTGCAGCATTCGGTAATTACCGCCAGTTCTTTCGGCTTTTTCTTCCGCGCCGTGGTAATCCCCTTCGAGCGTGGTTCGTGCTTCTGGTCATCGGGGACCATTCCCGGCGCTTTCGCGGTTTGTGTTTCGGGTGCCATGAGCTGAGATTATATCCTCGAAGTCAAGATTTTGTAAGTTCAGCCTTCCTCCCTTTTCCTGTCGCAAGAGCCAATGAATCCATGCCGTCCGCCGCAGTGTAACGATGGATAAGAACGGCCATGAATGGCGGTACCCACTTTGAGGACTTGCAACCATTCGTCGATCTCTTTACAGAGCGAAGCCACGTCAATGCCCCGAAAGCACTCCGGATAGCGCTCCAACCGCAGTCGTGCCCTGTGCAGCAAAGAGCGAGTGCCTCCGGGATTGCCATGTTGCAGGTGATGAAACGCAGCCGCGACTTGAATCAGTGCCTGCAAAAAAGTTTTCTCCGGTTCTTTCGATCGCAACCACACACACTCCCAATGTTCATGAGCAGCAAAGAATTCTTGTGCACGATAGCATCGCAGACCTTCGCCAAGTTCTCCTTCGGTCCAAATCAGTTTCATGCAGAAGCCCTGCCTCCTGAGGGAAGTAAATCAGGCGAATCTCACTTGAATTTGACTTCAACTCTAGCAGGTACATCGCTCGATGGCTTTGGCGGCACCACGTCAGCAAATTCAGCCGCAAATCTGTTGAACGTCTCGCGGTCGGGCTACGCCGTGCTTGGATTTTTCATGAAAGAAACTCGTGCGCTGGCTGACGGCACACAAACTAATTTACGCGGGTCTGGCCCAGCGCATCAACCATGGAACACGAGCTAGCAAGAAGGCTTGTGCCGGAGGCTGCCGCAATAGGAGGCTTGGAGTTGAACTGCATCTGGCTTGCGGAAGAAGTGAGGGGAAGTGCGAGCCGGCCCAGCCCTCAATCCCCTAAAGGGATCCTCGGCTCGCCTCCCCCACGGGTTAGGAGAGATGCACGCTGTTGACCATCCTAACGTGTTTCTTTTCAATCCATTGAAGAATGGCTGGTTGGTAAAAACGCGCTACCCCGGGAGAAAAATTTACGTTTAGTACTTGCTCAAAGGCCGAGTGGCAAAGAATTTCCCACAGTTTGAATTTCATCGCGCGCCGCGGCGTCTTGACCTCACAGCGCGCGAATTGCTATCGTGACTATATTGGGCTCCTTCTACCTATTGAGCGCCAAGGCTGCCGTGGGGGGCTGCCACGAATTATGGGACTGACGAAACTGGTTGTGCGAGGGGCGCGGCAGCACAACCTGAAAAACATCAATCTGGAAATCCCCCGGAACTCGCTCACCGTGATCACCGGTTTGTCGGGATCGGGCAAGTCATCTCTCGCATTCGACACGATTTACGCGGAGGGGCAGCGAAGATACGTCGAATCCCTGTCGGCGTACGCGCGTCAGTTCCTGGACCAGATGGAGCGGCCGGAAGTAGATGTGATTGAAGGGCTTTCTCCCTCCATCGCGATCGAGCAGAAAACCACCACGCGTTCGCCGCGCTCTACGGTTGGCACCATCACTGAGATTTACGATTATCTGCGCGTGATTTACAGCTCCGTGGGCGTTCCCCATTGCCCAAACTGCAGCAAGCCGATTACGCGGCAATCCAGCGAGCAAATTGTGCAGGCCATCCTGAAAGGCGAGCTGTGCAAGTCCGATGACCGCATCATGATCCTTGCGCCGGTGGTGCGCGGCCGCAAAGGAGCGTACAGGAAGGAGCTCGAAAAGCTGGCGCAGGACGGATTCGTTCGCGTGCGGATTAACGGCGAGCTGCATCCGCTGGACGAGCCTCCCGCACTCGATAAGCGCAAGAACCACACCATTGAGGTGGTGATCGACCGGCTGCTAGTCAAGCAGGGAGTGGCCGCGCGGCTCGAGCAGTCCATCGCGACGGCGCTGAAGCTGGCGCAAGGGCTTGTGACCGTGGCTGTCGTGGGCGGCGCCGAGCATATTTTTTCTGAGAAGCTGGCGTGCCCGGATTGCGGTTTGTCTGTGCCACAGCTGGAACCACGATCGTTCAGTTTCAATTCGCCGTACGGCGCTTGCCCGGCTTGCAATGGTCTCGGATCGAAATACGATTTTGATCCCGCAAAGGTGGTGGCGGATTGGACGCGACCATTGTTCGATGGAGGATTGGGGCCTGGCTCTAGCTCGGCGATTTTGAAGCGCACACTGGAACTGGCCGCGTACGCGCACGGCTTCCATCTGGATACACCCTTTGAGAAATATCCGGCACGCGTGCAGAACTTACTCTTGTACGGCTATCCTCCCGCAGGAGCCAAACGCGGCAGTGAAGCCGCTGCGAAACCGGCGAGTGGCAGCGAAAAGGGATTTCGCTTTCAGGGGATCCTGAAGTTTCTCGAGCGCAACTTTGAGGATTCCAATTCCGATTCCTATCGCGAGTGGATGACCCAATACATGTCGGCCACGCTCTGCAACACCTGTCTGGGAAGGCGGCTGCGCCCGGAATCGCTGGCCGTCAAGCTGGCGGGGTGGTCGATTTCTGATTTTACGGCGCTGTCGCTGAGCGATGCGCGACCCGCGGTCGACAAAATCCTTTCGCAGCTTACACCGAGACAAATGGAAGTTGCCGGGCGTCCGCTGAAAGAAGTGGGCGAGCGGATTGATTTTCTGCTGGCTGTCGGGCTGGGATATTTAAGCCTGGAACGCTCGGCGGCCACACTGTCGGGCGGTGAAGCGCAGCGCATCCGGTTGGCTACACAGATTGGGTCGCGGCTACGCGGCGTGATGTATGTTCTGGACGAACCGTCGATCGGATTGCACGCGCGAGATAACGATCGGCTGCTGCATTCGCTGGAGCAGCTTCGCGATCTCGGAAATACGGTATTGGTTGTGGAGCACGACGAAGACACAATCCGTCGCGCGGATTATGTTGTCGACCTGGGTCCAGGGGCGGGCAATGCCGGTGGTTATCTTGTGGCGAAGGGCAAGCCGGAGGAAATCGCGGCGTCGGCAGAATCGTTGACGGGGCAATATCTGTCTGGGCGGGCAAAAATTCCAGTGCCCACGAAGCGGCGCAGCCCCAATGGGAAAGCGATCCAGATTCTGGGGGCGCATGCCAACAATTTGAAAGAAGTGGATGTGAGTTTTCCGCTGGGGCTTTTTACCGTGGTGACCGGTGTGTCCGGCTCCGGGAAATCCACTCTGGTGAACGACATTCTTTATCGTGCGCTGGCGCAGAAGTTATACCGATCCCAGGAGCCGCCGGGAACGCACCGCATGATTCTGGGCATCGAGCACATCGATAAAGTGATCGAGATCGATCAAGCGCCGATCGGACGCACGCCGCGCTCGAACCCGGCCACGTACACGGGCGTTTTTGCGCCGATTCGCGAACTGTTTGCGATGCTGCCGGAAGCCCGGGAACGCGGCTATCGTCCGGGGCGTTTCAGTTTCAACGTCAAGGGCGGGCGTTGCGAGGCCTGCCAGGGAGCAGGACTGCGGCGCATCGAAATGAATTTTTTGCCGGACGTGTATGTTACCTGCGAGGTGTGTCGCGGGCGGCGGTACAATGCGGAAACGCTGGCGGTTCGCTACAAGGGGCATTCGATCAATGATGTGTTGAACCTGCCCGCGAGCGACGCGTTGAAGGTGCTTGAGAATATTCCGCAGATTCAGCAGAAGCTGACTACCATTGTCGAGGTTGGCCTGGGATATGTGCAGCTGGGGCAGTCTGCCACTACGCTTTCAGGCGGCGAAGCGCAGCGCATCAAGCTGGCTCGCGAGCTTTCCAAGCGCCAAACAGGGCGAACCATCTACATCCTCGATGAGCCGACTACGGGATTGCACTTCGACGATGTGCGCAAACTTCTGGACGTACTTCAGCGTCTGGTGGAACTCGGCAATACCGTGCTGATCATCGAACACAACCTGGACGTGATCAAGCAAGCGGACTGGATCATCGATCTTGGTCCGGAGGGCGGGCAAGGCGGCGGGCGTATTGTGGCGCAGGGAACTCCGGAACAAGTGGCGCGGGTGAAGAAATCGTACACCGGACAGGCGATGGCGCGCTCCTTGGGGTTGAATGGTTACGCCAACGGGAATGAAAGCGGTTTACGAAAAGGTGCGTGACTTGAATCCCTGCGTTCGCACTTCCACCACTTGCGCCCTGTTGCGCTTCCTCGTACAGTGATGACACTCGCATGAGCGTCTATTCGATTCATCCACTGATATTCGGAGGTGTGCGCACCTACCCGCTGGCTACGCGCAAAAGCAAGGTAAACGCGCGGCAGTTCGCCAAGCCGTCGGTGAAACGCCGCACGCTGAAGCAATTTCTCGATAGCTTGCCGGAAATTCTGGCGGCGCAGGATCTGCGCGACCTGCTATCGGCGGTGCATCGCGCAAAGAAACAGCGGCGGGCCGTTCTTTGGGGGATCGGCGGGCACGTGATTAAGGTAGGGCTTGGGCCGCTTCTGATTGACCTCATGAAGAAGGGCTTCGTTTCCGGCGTGGCCATGAACGGCGCCGCGCTGATTCACGATTTCGAAATCGCGCTGGTGGGCAGCACGTCGGAGGATGTGGAAGCGGGAATTGGCGCGGGCGCATTCGGAATGGCCGAGGAAACCGGCTGGACCATCAACGAAATCGCCAAGCTGGCGCAGCGTCTGCGAATGGGTTACGGGGAAGCGGCGGGGCAGTATCTGAGCAGCGGAATCCTTTCGCCGAAACACGGTGGCGAGAGCGTTTTGATGGAGGCTTACCGGCTGCGGATTCCTGTGACGGTTCATCTGGCGATCGGCACGGACATTCCCCATATGCATCCGGCCGCGGACGGCGCCGCGCTGGGAGCTGCCAGCTACAACGATTTCCGCTTATTTTGCGCCCTCGTTCAGGAGATGGATGCCGGAGGGGTTTATCTCAACTGGGGTTCGGCGGTGCTGTTGCCGGAAGTATTTCTGAAAGCGGTTTCCGTGCTGCGCAATCTGGGCGTGGCATTGCATCCGATCACCACGGCAAATTTCGATTTCATTCAGCATTACCGGCCGCTGCAGAATGTAGTGAAGCGCCCGACGGCAGCATCGAAAAAAGGTGGAGGCAAGGAATCGCGAGGCTTTGCGATTACCGGACACCACGAATTGCTTTTCCCGCTGGTTGCTGCGGCGCTGGCGGAGGGTTGGCCAAAATCCGCAAAGCGCAGGAGAGCTTGAGATTGTCTGACGACTACCCATCCGTTCCGCCCGAAATCACTCCCGATTCCAGAGAAGCTTCCTCTGAGACTCCGCCAGCGGAGCCCTCGCCTCAAATTTGGGGCGAGCCGGTGGCTGGTGGCGCGCCCGTTGCCGCAACAGCGACCCCTTACTACGACTTGCGTTATCCAGCGGACTTGCAGATCAGCTGGTCCTGGCCGCATTTGGTGCTCTTCCTGTTATTTGCCGTCATCAGTCTGACTGTCATCCAGGGAATCTTGATGGTGTTTTACGCGCCGCACCAATCGATGTCGTCCCAGCAATTGGAAACGTACCTGCTATCGAAGCCGCAGTTCACGTTGGGCAGTATGATTATCTGGTATGCGGCGATTTTCTTTTTTCTCTATGTGACGTTGTCTCTACTGCGAGGGCATTCCTTCTGGGAATGCCTGGGCTGGCGCAAGATTTCTTCGCGTCCCGGCGAGCGCGCGCGAAATCCGACTGTGTATTTTTTTGCCGGATGCGGTTTGTCGTTGTTTGTCGCCATATTGAGTTCCCGGTTGAAAGCGCCGGACAATTCTCCCATGGAGGAACTGTTCAAGAATCGCCAGACCGCTCTGCTGTTTGTCGGCATGGCCGTCTTAATCGCGCCGCTGGTGGAGGAAACACTCTTCCGCGGATATCTCTATCCTCTGTTTGCGCGATCGTTTGGGGTCACCCCGGGCATTGTGATCACCGGAGTACTGTTCGGAATGATGCATGGCGCGCAGCTGGGCTGGACGTGGGGATTGGTAGCGATGCTGATTCTGGTGGGAATTGTTTTCACGCTGGTGCGGGCACGAACCGGCAGTGTTTTTGCCAGTTTTCTGATGCATCTGGGATACAACTCGCTGATTTCGGTGGCGGCGTTGATTGGCACACACGGATTCACGCAGACGCCTGTCGGAAAGTGACCGATTCGCGCTAGAAACTTTATACGTTAAAACAAACACAAGGGAGGAAACGCGCAAGAATGTACGTGGCAAAGCCCATTGAATGGACCGAGCATGGCGTCGTGATGCTGGATCAGCGGCGCCTTCCCGCGGAAGAAATCAGCCATACCTACACGGATTATGTTGGCGTAGCCAAGGCGATTCGAGAAATGGTGATTCGCGGAGCGCCGGCGATTGGCGTTGCCGCCGCGATGGGAGTCGCGATCGGGGTGCAGAAATCGAAAGCCGGCTCCGTGGACCAACTGCAAAAGGAATTTGTACAGATTTGCGACACGCTGGCAAAGACAAGGCCGACCGCGGTCGACTTGTTCTGGGCCTTGGAGCGCATGAAAGCGCGTTTTGCAGTTGTGACCGGTTCTACTTCCGATCTGGCGGAGATTCGCAACGCGATGATTGCGGAAGCGCTGGAGGTTCACCTCGAAAAGAAAGCCACGGACGAAGCGATTGGCAGATTCGGCGCCGAATACATGCCCAAAGAGGGCCAGGTAATGACGCAGTGTAACGCCGGAGCGCTGGCGACAGCTGGGATTGGCTCAGCGCTGGGCGTGATCCGCATGGCCTACGAGCAGGGGCGAAAGATCCATGTGCTGGTGCCGGAAACGCGGCCGTATCTGCAGGGCGCCCGGCTGACCGCGTGGGAACTTCATCGCGGCGGCATTCCACTGACATTGATCACCGACAACATGGTCGGGCATTTTCTGAAGACCGGAAAAGTGGGCGCGGTGGTTACCGGAGCCGACCGCATCGCGGCGAACGGCGATACCGCTAACAAAATTGGCACGTACCAGATTGCGGTGCTGGCGAAAGAAAACAATGTGCCGTTTTATATTGCGGCGCCAATTTCCACGTTTGACCTCTCGATTCCCGACGGCGAGCACATTCCCATCGAAGAGCGGAGCGCAGAAGAGGTCACGCATTTTCAGGGAGTGCGCATCGCGCCGGATGTTCATGCGGCGCATCCGGCGTTCGATGTCACGCCGAACCGGTACATCCATGCGATATTCACGGAGCGTGGAGTGGCCAAGGCGCCCTTCACCGAATCCTTAAGGAAACTTGCTTCCGCACAACCGGCCAGTGCCGTTCGATAGCAGGATCGCTTCCTCATTCGTAACGAAGTGCTTCGACAGGGTCGAGTGGCGCGGCTTTCCAAGCCGGGTACACGTCGAAACCAATGCCCATCAGCACGCAGAGCATCAGCGCCATTAAAATCCAGAAAAACGAGAGTGTCGCAGGAAAGTGAGCGTCGTAATGCCGTAGGAGAGACAATCCTGCTCTGGCCAGAACGCCGATCACTCCGCCTAACGCACCCAACGTGACCGCTTCTGTCAGAAATTGCAGCAGGATATTGCCACTTTTTGCTCCGATCGCTTCCTGCGGGGCGGTCGCTGCGCACGCTGGAAACCCAAGTTTAGCGGTTGGCTGTGCCGAGGGGAGGCAACGAAACCTTGCCAATCTAGTACCGCGGCGCGACGCCTTACGCGCTGGATGTACCTCTCATCCACTATAATAGCTCCCTGATGTCCACAAAGGAATACAGCAACGGGGCCATCTTGGAACCGGAAAAATAAAACAATCGGTGGTATGATGCCTGGCAAATAGCCGGTGTGAGGTGTGCTATGGCCCGGCTCCGGAAGCAAATCTGCATTTTACTGTTGGTGTTAATAACACCGTCGAAGACGGTGTCCCAACTGGGACACAACACGGCAACCGTCAGCGGCATGGTGCTCACGGAAGGGCGCAATCAGCGTATTACACAGGTGCTCGTCCGCCTCTGCGATGTTGGTGGCAACCTGATTGAACAGCTTATAACGTCTGACTCCGGTGAGTTCGCTTTTCGTGGCGTGCAGCTGGGGCGCTATATTCTTACCTTTGAAGCGAACGACTTTCAGAACGCGGAAGTCCATCTGGACTTGAGTTTTGCCTCCGATAGAGGCATGACTGTTTACATGAAGCCGGTGGCGGCGGAACCCACTGCGGCGCCTCCCGGACCAACGGTTTCCGCGCACGAATTGTCCATACCACAAAATGCACGAGACCTGGTCGCGTCAGGAAAGAAGAAAGTCTACGTGGACAAGAACCCTGAAGCAGGATTACAGGAGTTCCAGTATGCGGTGGCGGTAGCGCCCGGCTATTACGAAGCCTATCTCGAAATCGCAATGGCCTATCTGAGCATGGGGAAGGTGAATGAAGCGCAAGAAAACTTCCGCAAGTCGATCGACGTGAGTCACGATACCTACGGTGATGCCGATGTTGGCCTAGGAACTGTTTTAGTCGAAAAAGGTGACCTTGATTCAGGGGAGAAAACGATTCGGCGCGGTGTCGAACTGAATCCCAACTCTTGGAGGGGTTTCTACGAACTTGGCAAGCTGGACCTCGGCCGTGATCATCTCGACCTGTCGCTGAAATCGGCCGAGCGGGCCAGAACGCTTGCCCCGAATACTCCGATCATCTATCGCCTGCTCGCCAACATCCACCTGCGGCAGAAAAACTACGCCGACTTGCTGGGCGATCTCGACGCTTACATCAGACTGGACCCCAACAGTCCTGCAGGCTTACGCGCCGTCCAGATGCGCGAACAAATAGCCCAAGAAGCCGCCAAGCACGGCCAACCCACTTCACCGGAATCCAAACCGCAGTAGGTTCAGCAGCTAGCTACGCAAGCGCGCCAACTTCTTGTATGATCTCGAATTCGTTCTTGCCTCACCTCGAATGCACACAGAGGGGCGGCCCATGAGCATAGGCCGCCCCCTCCTGCGCGCCTCCGCGGAATAGGTTAGAAGGTGAGTTTACCGAACACTTGGACGATACGCATCCCTTCCGCCGCCGAAGCGAACGCACCGTACGGTGAAGTTGGCGTCACGACCTGCGCGGTAATCTGGCCAAAGGTTGACTCGATGTTGTTGGCGACCGGATTCTGGAAGTTCGGATGGTTGAGAATGTTAAACGCATTAGCCCCCAGGGTTAATCCGAGCCTCTCGGTGAATTTAAACGTCTTCATCAAGTTCAGGTCCGTATTGAAATAGCCCGGCCCGCGAAACGCGTTGCGGGCACTGGCCCCCGAAAAGTCCGTGGGCGTTGCGAAACTTGCCGGAGTAAAGCAAGTGACGTTCGCGCACCTGCCGTTAAAGGAAGTACCCACGCTTGCGTTGGGCTTGTCGAGTACAGTGGCTCCGAGCACACCGCTAGCGAACATGTTGTTGCCGGCAATGCCGAATGCCGTGGCGTCATCCACGATGCTGAAGGGGAAGCCGGTGCGATAGAAGAACGTTCCCGCAACCTGCCATCCGCCGATGAGCGAATTCAACAATCGATTCGAGGATTTGATAGGAAGATCCCAGACATAAGAGGCGCTGAACTGGTGCCGGACGTCGTAATCCGAGGACGCATACTGGAGATTCGGATTGGCCGGATTGATCTGCAACTCGATGCTATTGAACACGCTGTACGGCAAGATCCCGCCGTTCGAAATGTTATCCGTAGCATGGCTGAAAGAGTAGCTGAAACGTCCCGTGAAGCCGCGCCAGATGCCCTGTTGAACGGATGCGGTGAAGCCTTGATAGTTCGAATAGCCGTTATTGGTCAACTGTTGGACCATGGTCACGCGAGGATCCGTTGCTGCCGCGGGAAGTCCGCCGAAGCCATAAGCATTCAAGTATGGGTTGTCCAGGAGAATGTTATAACCGTGGTTGCCAACGTAATTGAGAGAAACCTGGGTATTCTTTCCGAACATGTGCTGCAACTCCATATTCCATTCCAGATATACGGGGTTTTTTGTCTTCGAAGTAACGTCGAACAGCGGTGGCAACGCAGCCGCGCATTCGGGTGCCGCCGCCTGATATTGGGCTAGAGTCTGACCGCTGTTAAATGCGGTCGTGAAGGCCGTGTTGCATGCTTGCACATTGCTGACGCCGCTGCCGGGTCCGCTGGGATCCAATGCGCCCCCAGGAACCGAGAAACTGGAGACATTGGGGAAGTTTGTGGTGAAGTCATCGAGGATAGACCCGGGATAAAGGTCGGTAAAGAGTCCGACGCCGCCGCGGATCACCGTACTTCCGGCCGCACCAAAGTATGAGCTATTGGGCGTCCAGGCAAAGCCGAAACGTGGCTCAAACACAATCGCCTGAACGGAGCGCAAAATATCGGTCGTGGGCTTCACCATTTGGTTGAACGGAACCGATGCCTCGTGCGACAGTTCCTGAAACGGTTCCGAGGGCAGAGAGGTGCACTTCCCGTGGCAGACACCACCGGAGTTGCGGTCAGCGCGCAGCGCCATGGTCAGTTTTAGATTGGAGCTGACGCGCAACTCATCCTGGAAATACAATCCAAAGCTATACATGGCTATGCGCTGCGGCGACAGCAAGGCAAAATTCAGCGTCGTGGTTCCGTTCGCACTCACTGTGTCCGTGGCAAATCCTTCCAGAGACGTATTGATGGCGGCGGGGTTCGTTAATTCGGAAGCACGAAAGTCTGTCACATCATCGCGCCGGAAATTGACGCCCGCTTTCATACTGTTGCGTCCTTTTGTGAACGAGACGTCGTCCACGATCTGCCACTGTTCGACGTTTCTACCTTGCGGGAAGAAGAACCCGTTCGGATATTCGCCGCCCGCGGCACCCAGGCAGGACAAGCTAGTATCGGTCGAGCACAGAATTTCTGGGAACGCGGCATTGGCTTGGGCCACGTTGGTCGACTGGAAGACCGCTGAGTAATACAAATCGGAGAAAATAAAGTTGTTGGCCACATTCGGCGAAAAGATGTGCGTGTAGTTAAGTTGGCCTTCGTTCTGGGGTTGATGGCTGATGGCATCGAAGGCTGGGTTGATGGGGTCAGCAAAGGTCGGCTGTGTCCCACGGTCAAATTTGACCCGGCCAAACACTTTGTTGTTTTCATTGATGTTCCAATCAACACGGCCGATCAGCAGCTGTTCCACGTTGCCTGCTGCTCCGGAAGTGGAAAACGATGACAGACAGGTCGTGCTGCCGTCCGGAAGGGCATTTACGGTGGTCCCGCCGATCCCCGGGCAACTGTTCTGTTGTGGTACAGCGTTGGCCGCTCCCTTGGTCGTGTTGTACAGTCCAAAGGCCTGCTGATAGAACCCCGTTGCCGATGCCGGTATCTGCGTGAGCACGTATTGTTGAAAGGCAGGCGTCGGCAGAGTCGCCGTGGCCGATGTCGCTAGCACATATCGCAGTCCCTCATCGTCCACGAAGAAGAACAGTTTGTCTTTAATGATTGGGCCGCCGATCGAGGCCTGCCACTGGTTGTTGTTTTGGAACGGCTTCGGTTGCTGGCTCTTTTTCAGGAAGAAATCTTCCGCGTTCAACGCGCTTCCGGTCCAAAAGTAGTTTGCGTTGCCATGGAATGCATTGGATCCCGACCGTGTGGTGTAGTCGATTTGTGCACCCGCTTGGCGGCCGTACTGCCCCGTGTATCCATTGCTGACCACCGCTACTTCCTGTATGTCATTCACACCCATCAACAAGTTACTCGCTCCAGAATTGTTCAGGTTGAGGAATGGGTCGTTATAGTCGTTACCATTAATCGTGAACAGGTTTGCTGTTCCAGGCAGCCCGAATGCACTGAAGTTCCCGTAGCCGTTACCGCTGGAGGTATTCATGGAAACACCCGGTGCAGTCTGAGCGACATAAGTGAGATCATTCCCGGGATTCGGGATGTTCTGGACCGCACGCGTATCATACGTGGTCGTGATGTTAGCATTCTCGGTCTGTAGTAGCGTCGCTTCGGATGACACTTCGATCGTTGTCGTGCCAGCTCCTAATTCCAAGGGCTCATTGACCATTATATTCTGACCGAGCAAAACGGTCACGGTGCTCGTCAAGGTCTTGAATCCGGATTTCGTGACCGTGATCGCGTAATCGCCAGGCTTCAAGAGGGAGAACTGATACTCGCCGCCTGCGGATGTCGTTGTGGAATAGGAACTTCCTTCCGCTAAATTTTTCAGACTCACGGCCGCTTCGGGCACCGCAGCTCCGCTGGGATCGGTTATGGTTCCCGTGATCCCCCCAGTCACAATGGTTTGTCCCCAAGTGCCGATTGGGCTGAACAACAACAAAACCAGTACCACCAATAAACTGTACTTCAAATATCTCTTCATTATTGATTCCTCTCATTTAGACAAACTTCAACGTGGCACCTGACGAAACCGATGCGGGATACCGCACGAAGCAAGCCACACAGACACACCCGATCTGCGAAGTCAAAGCTTCAGTGCCGACTCATATTTGGTCGTTCGACCGTATGCTGCGAACCGGTTTATCACCAAGTTCCACCGGCAGCATCCAGCGTCATTCGCACCTGGTTGGAAACGCTCCGTTCAGCGTTTTGAAACGAATGACGATCAGGGCAGGATTCCCTCTTGCAAGAAAACTGCCAACCGCGAGAGGAAATATATACACCATAATCAGTCATTTATGGCGGACTGCGGGATTGATTTATGAAGGTATTCCCAAATGTTGGATTGTTTATACAATTTCCTGTAGACTATTTCATTGCGTCAGTTATTGGGCAGCCAGACAAATCGCAATGATGGCAATTTGACTATTGGTTTACAACCCGCATCA
>Ga0074045_10000429_pt1 | contig 41312 bp, 38 predicted proteins | sample BogForMeECP23OM2_FD_94442 | JGI IMG/M metagenome (GOLD analysis project Ga0074045, IMG submission 94442) | Bog forest soil microbial communities from Calvert Island, British Columbia, Canada - Bog Forest MetaG ECP23OM2 | ecosystem: Environmental > Terrestrial > Soil > Wetlands ...
AGCGCGAGACGGACTATTTGGCGGCGGTCGACCTGATCTACCGTGATGCCGACAAGGTGGATTTCCCGACCCGCCGGCGTGCTTACGAAAAGGCGATGGAGGCCCTGGCGCAGCGCTACCCGGATGATTCGGAAGCGCAGGTCTTTTACGCGCTGTCGCTCGACATGACAGCCTCGCTCACCGACAAAACCTATGCCAACCAGCTCAAGGCCGCCGCCATCCTCGAGCGGATTCTTGCCCAGCAACCCGACCACCCTGGCGTCGCGCATTACCTTATCCACAGTTATGACTACCCGGGCATTGCCGAGCGTGGTGTAGCGGCCGCCCACCTCTATGCGCAGCTGGCGCCCAATCAACCGCATGCGCTGCACATGCCTTCGCACATTTTTACCCGGCTTGGCATGTGGCAGGACTCCATCGACTCCAACGTTCGCTCGGCGGCAGCCGCCAAGGCGGAAGGGAATGGTCAGGAACAGGCGCACGCCATGGACTACCTGGTCTACGCGTACCTGCAGCTCGGACAGGATGCGCAGGCGCAGCGGGTCGTGGCGGAAAGTATGTCGCTCGCGGTCAATCCGGCGGTCTTCATCGGGCCCTACGCGCTCGCCGCGATGCCGGCGCGCTACGCCGTGGAGCGCGGCGCATGGGACGAAGCGGTCGCGTTGCAGGTGCGGACAACGAAGTTTTCGTTCCCGGATGCCATCACGCACTACGCGCGCGGCCTGGGATTCGTTCATCTCAATGATCTTGCGTCGGCGGCGCAGGAATCGACCCAGCTGGCAGGGCTGCGCGACGCGCTTGCCGAAAGGAAGGATACGTATTGGTCCAATCAGGTCGAAGTGCAAAGGCTGGGCGTCGACGCATGGATTGCCTTCGCGCGCGGCAATCGCGACGAGGCTCTCAAGTCCATGCGCGCGGCAGCCGACCTCGAGGACTCGATGCAGAAGCACATTGTCACGCCCGGTGCCATCGTGCCGGCGCGGGAGCTACTGGGCGACATGCTGCGGGAAGCCGGACGCCCCGCCGAGGCGCTCGCCGCGTATGACGCATCCGCCAAACGCGAACCGCTGCGCCTGCGAGGGCTCTACGGCAGCGCGAAAGCAGCAGCGGCGGCGGGTGACCGGGTACGCGCACGAGCCTATTACGAAAAACTCGCAAGTCTCGCCAACGGCACGACCGCGACGAGACCCGAGTTCCTCGAGGCGAAGGCGTACCTGGCGCAGCAGTAAGGAGCAGGGGTGCCGTCCTAGCTCGGGAAGAACGCGGCGCCAAGATCGACGTGGCGCCTAGAAAGCAGGGTCGAGGCGCTTGAACCCACAGGCCACTAGGACTACGATGGCTTGGACGTGGGGCCAAATGGGGAAGGGAGGGCTTATGAAAGGCTACTTGGGACTCCAAAGGCGGCTCTGGAGCGAAATAGCCGGCGTTGTTCTTTTGTGTCTTGCGGTGCCTGCCGCGATCGGCGCACCAATCACCTATGTGTTCAGCGGACCGGCAACAGGTACCTTGGGCGCAACACCGTTCACTGGCGCACAAGTCACGGTTACAGCCACCGCCGACACGGTGAACATCACAGATTTTGAGGGGAATCCCGCCTTCCCTTGCATCCCCTTAAAGAGCGTTACCTTCAATATCACTGGGATCGGCTCCGCAACCGCCACGGGAGCGAATAAGTTCGCCGAAAATCCCTCGCTCCCAGCCTGGGGGTTGCTGACCGGTATTTGTTCCGTGGGAACAGGTGACTGGCTGAACCAGAGCAACGCACTTGCCGCGACTTATGGGCTCATCACTTCCCTTGGCCCAACGACGGGCACGCAGTTCCTTGGGGGAAGCGTCCCTACGACGTCGGGCACGCTTACATTTACTGCGGTACCGCTCACGTTCCAGGCGACACTCGGCCAGGCCGCGACGATTTCGACGATTCCGACGTTGAGCCAGTGGGCACTCCTATTGCTGGGCTTGGTGTTGACGGCCACAGCTCTCTTCTTTCTGCGGCGAAAAGCGAAGACGTACCGCTAACAATAACCCGAATTCAATGGGGCCTTCGGCCCCATTATCTTGAGTGTCCGCTTTCGACAAGGTCTGCTTCGGATCGGTCTCCGACGGTCAGGGAGAAGGTCGCTAATCGGCCAACTACTGGCGGTGGAGTTGTTCCTCCATCGCGGTGGTTCGATGCTCCTTCTGCACTCGATTGTCGCTCGTCCCCATCCAGCGTCGCCGCCGCATTTTGAGCAGCGAGCTGCCTCTAATCCTTTAGGAATCCACTCATCCGGGTCGTCTCCGAACTGAGGCGGTCGTTCTCGGAATCGTCGACGGCGAGGACCTTGCGCTGCACCGGCGAGAGCCCCATGATCGTCTGCGCCCGCAGCAGCGCCTTCTGGAACTGCTGCTGCGGCTTGTCGCCGCGAGTGTAGAAGCCGTGCAGCGCGCGGCGGCACCGGTCTGTGTGGTTGGCGGTGCCGGCGTGCCACATGTGCGTGTTCATCACTACGACGGTGCCTGCGCCCCCGGTGACGAGCTGCTCGTCCGGCAGCGTGTCGCGGTTCCCGGGCGCGGGCAATCGCCCCCATGTGTGGGAACGCGGAATCATCCGAGTCGCGCCGTTGTCGGGCGTAAAGTCGTCGAGCATCCAGATCGTGTTGCACACCCAGTAGCCGCGCTCGTCGGCGACCGCGCCGGCGTCCACGTGCCAGGGTTGTGCCTCCGGATTGTGCGGATTGGTCGAGCGGGCGTTCAGGCTCGAGAGCTTGTAGTCGGGACCGATGACCGCCTCGATGCATTCCAGGATCCCGGGCATCACGATCATCCGCGCGAAAACGTCCCCTTTGTCGACGAGATTAGCCAGCCGCCGCGTGCCCGGCTCCAGGCGGAACTCGGTGCCGGCATCGTCTCCTTCCTCGGCCCAGAGCGCTTCGACACGCTTGCGCATCTCTTCGAGCATCGTCGCCGGCACGAAGTCCGGAAGCACGAGGTAACCGAGCTCGTCCAGTTGCCGGCGATCTGAGGCGCTGAGCATTGTCATCGTGAGCCTTGGTGCGCCGTGCTTGGGGTGCTTGGCAACTGATTACTACATGTTACCGCCATGTATACCTCCAAAGCTTCGGCCAACGCAGCCCGTTGATTTTATTTGGTTGCGGGGACAAGATTTGATCCTGTGACTCCTTGTTTCCCAATCACTGTGGGGCAAAATGCCGAAACCGACGAGCTTTCAAGCGGATATTCGCCCGCTTTTTACCGTGCGAGACATTCAAGCAATGAACAAGGCCTTCAACTTGGGTAGCTATGATGATGTCAAGGCGCACGCCGCCATCATCTTCGACCGCATTCAGGGAATCGGCGGCGCGGTAATGCCGCCCCCACCCCCAAGAGGAGAAGGGCCTTGGCCTGCATCCCGCATCGAACTATTTGCCAAATGGATGGCGGACGGGTACCAACCATAGGCCGGACATCCACGCATAGAATCCCAGCTGGACGTCCAGGGCAATGCGCATGTGGCGCTCGCCGAGTCGACCTCGCTTGAGGGCGGACATCGGCTGCCTTCGACGAGTCATGGGTTAGCCTCTTTCGATAGCGACCGGATTTCCGTTAGCATGCGTCGGGCGTGGGGCCGCACAAACCGACAACGAAGGCAGGGCCCGGATGCATAAACTCGCGCGCAGGATATTCGTTGTGGCGATGTTCGCCATTTCACCGTGCCGGTCGGATGTCGTGCTAGGTGCGACGCCGGCAAGCGGCAATTTCCAAGGCCTTTGCTGGAACTCTCCTGCCATGTCCGAATCGGGTTGGGGGATTAACTTCGCGCATCAGGGCGACACTACCTTCGCCACCTGGTTTAGCTACGACAGCACCGGCAAGACTCTGTGGCTCTCGATGACCGCCACTCAGGTGGGCGTGAATCAGTACGCCGGGACGCTGTATCAAACCCATGGTCCGGCGTTCAGTGCAGTCCCGTTCAACCCAGCGCTGGTGTCGGTAACACCGGTCGGTTCCGGCACGCTGACTTTCAGCGACCTCAACAACGGCAGCTTGCGACTCTCCCGGCGTGCCAAGATTACATTGCCGTCGTCGCAGACGTGAAGATCACTGGCCTTCAGGTCTATATCCTCCGCGCTCCCGATACCGGGCGTCCGCACTGGGTCAGCCATTTCATCGTACCGCGCGCCAACGAGATCCTGGTCCGGATTCAGACCGACGCGGGTTTCGAGGGAATCGGCATCGCCACCAGCTACACGCCTATCGAGGCGGCGATCCACACGGTTCGCACCGGGATTGGCGAGCTCATAATCGGCGCGGACCCGCTCGCACCCGAGCAGGTGTACCGGACGCTCTTCGCCCTTACGTGGCAGCGCCGGGCGAGCGAGAAGGGCTGGGGGCGCGAGGCTATCATCCGGATTTCCGCGGCCGTCGACATCGCGCTGTGGGACATCATCGGCAAGGTGGCCGGGTTGCCGCTCTACCGCCTGTTTGGCGGCTTTCGCAGCGAGGTGCCTTGCTATGTCACCTGCGCGTATTACCGCGACGGCAAGACGATGTCAGAGCTGCGCGACGAGATGCAGATGCTCAAAGCCCAGGGGCATACCGGCTTCAAGGCCAAGGTGGGAGGCCTGTCGCTGAAGGAAGACATGGAGCGCCTCGAGCTGGTACGCGAGGTGATTGGAAATGACAAGGATCTGATGGTCGACGTCAATCGTGCGTGGGACCTCCCCACCGCGATCGAGGGCGCCAGGCTGCTCGAACCTCTCAGTCCGCGTTGGCTGGAAGAGCCGTTGCGCTGGGCAGATGATCGCCGCGAACTCAAGCTCCTCGCCAAAAAGACCCGCATTCCGCTCTCGGCGGGCGAGAGCGAACTGACCAGCTACGGCTGTCGTGCGTTGCTGGAGGAGCAGGCGATCCAGATCCTGCAGTTCGACTGCACGATGATGGGCGGCTTCACAGAGGGCCGAAAACTCTCCGCGCTGTGCGAACTGAACAGCGTCCAAGTCGCGCCGCATCACGACTGCTTCATCCACGCCCACATCGTTGCTGCGACACCTGCCGGCTGCATTGTGGAGTCGTTCACCGACCCGGAGCGCGATCCGCTGCAGGCAGAGCTTTTCGAGGACCCGCCGGTGATTGCCAACGGCATACTCAAGCTGAAGGAACAGCCGGGCCTCGGACTCACCCTGTCCGAGTCCGCCCTCAAGAAGTTCGGTGAGAGGATTCTCTGAGCCTGGCGAGCAGTTGGCGGGCCGCTGCCCTGTCGTCCGCAGCGACTATCGCGATCCGTCTGCGGCCAGGAGCGCCAGTAGCTCGACCCGTTGACCCTCTGCTTCGTCAAAGGCTACGATGCAGCCGACTGCAACAAGGGGACCGCCAAGGCGCTTGGGCTCATTATCCCGCAGTCGCTGCTGCTGCGCGCGGATGAGGTGATCGAGTAGCGATCGCTCGCTATCCACGAAGCGTCAGAAAGGCTCCAATAACGCCCACAAGAAAAAAGGTCGCGTTGTAGAGCACGTGCACGACCACGGCAAGCGCGAACGCGGCTGATTTGGAGCGCTTCATCCACGCCGTCAGCGTCACGGAATAGATCAGAAATGGCCAAGAACTCGCAATCACCTGCTCCCACCCACCACCGATCTTATGAGCCAGCGCACAAATTGCCGCCAGCAAGACGACGCGAAGCCGCTCCTTCTGTGGAAGTATCAGCGCGAGCAGGGACGCTAATGCATACATCAGCGCCGTCTCCAGAAGTGGGGCGGCCAGAATGCTATAGCTCGCAAACGTAATATCGAGCGCCCGCGCGGGCGGACGCAGTGAATCGACCCCGATAAATACGAGGGCAAAGAAATAGATAAGTGATGGAATTACCGCAAAAAGCCAGGCGCGCAATGCGTATCCCGCCCAGCTTGCCCTAGGGTCGTGGGGAATTTCGAGAAGGTTCATGTGCGCCAGCTCAGCTTGGCCCGAAAACTCCTAACGCATCAGACCGACCTGAAGCGGACACGCGAGCGGACGTTTCAGGTTAGAGGTTCGAGGCACACCTCAAGCAGGAAACAACACTTCGAATATCACCTTGGCTCTGGGCGATAGGTTCCTGGGGTCCGGGCGTAATAGATCCTCGTCAGGTACCAGCACCTTACCGTAATGGGGTAATTTGCCCCAACCCGCTCGATCAGGGTCCCGTCATCTGGCGGCATCGCCATTTAAGCTGCAGCATCGAGTTGGCGAATCGCTGCGCTCCTCGTCATCAGTCTACCCTGTTCCAAGACGACGCCACCCCGACGGCGATGGGGCCGGCCGAGCTCAAAGCCGTCCTCAACGGACCGGCGGGGAACCGCTCCGTCACCGCTCGGTCTGTCGTCAAGAACAGCCGACCCGCTAGCGATCGGCATCGCGCCCAGGTGGGTCAACGACGATTCCAGGGCGCGTTGACAATTGCACGACGCTGCCGAAGGCGTCTTCCTTTGAAGCCTTGCTGCCACGCAACCGTATACTGCACACGGAGAAGCCATGTACCGACGAAACTTCATCAAGGCGTCTGCATTGGCAGCCGTGGTTCCCGCGGCCTGCACCCAATCGCAGGCAGAGACCGCAGCCCGTCCGGCCAACGTGGCTGGCGGGACGGTCGTGTGGAAGACAATCATCGAAAAGCCGGCGCATGTGCTGGCCCTCGATGGACATACCGATACGGTGCCGGACGTCGTCGGCCGCATAGGGGCTCCCATTGATCTGGCTATTTTCACGGAGGGCAACCATTTCCCGGTGCTGCTCGGCGAGGAGATCATCGGGGCGTTTCGCGGCTGGGCTAAGGGACAGCCACGCTGGGCTAACGTGCCTCTAGACAATATTGTCGTCGTGACGCTGCCGCAGCCGATGATTGTGGCCGCCATCCGAGGCGAGGGTATCGCTCTCGGCAACCTGACGCTCGTCGTCAGCCGCGCGAGCGGCTTCTATCCCGATCTGGTGATGGGCGGCGCCGAGCCGCTCAAGGCGCTGCGCCAATCGGCGGTTATCGAAAGCCCGGCGCGCGTCTTTGCCCGAAACCTCGGCATGGCCATGTTGGTGCCAGCTGGCAACCCGCGCGCCATTTCGGGAGTCGACGATCTCGCTCGCCCTGACGTGCGCGTCGTGATGGCCAGCCCCGCCGAGCCCGGCGCGAGGGCCCTCTACACCACATCGCTCGAAGCGATGCTCGGGCGCGAAAAGCTTGCCGCTATCCTCGCCCGTGAAACAACGGACTTCCCGGGGCGGCTCGGCATCCAGCACCGCGACGTGCTACAAGCCATTGCGACCGGGCACGCCGATGCCGGAGTCATATTCCGTCACCTGGCGCATTACTTCTCGCTGGCCTATCCGCAGCTATGTGCGGCGCTGACGATCCCGGGCGCCGAATTGTATTCCTCGACCATCGCCATGGCCCAGACCAGCGGCCCACTTCGACCCCAAGCCACGCAGGCTTTCTCGGAATTCTTTTTGAGTGTTGCGCCGACGGTCTATCCAAAGTACCAATTCGCGCGCATCAGCGAAAAGGAGTTTGGTTCACCGATCGCGCTCGACTGAGCGCCCTATGTCCACTTCATTGATGTTAACGCGATCTGCTCTGCGCGGCAGGGCGCCCTTGACGGTGTCGGCGCCGGGCGCTTCGGTTTCCGCCGCGACCGAGGCTCCTCTTGACGTGCCGGCAGCGCTGCGCACCGTGCCCATCGAATCGGACTGCCTGACCGCGCCAGCCGTTGCTCCAGGTCGCCCGCCGCTGCTACCTGAGGCCCTTCGGGCTCTTCGCCGCGAAAGAGGCCTAGTCCTTGGCAGAATTGTCGGCGGGCGTGCCGCGAAGGAAACGATCGGGCATGATCTCGGCGAAGATCGAGGCCGCCACGTAGGCTAGCACCAGCAGGAAGACGCCGACGTTTCCCGGCACGAAGCCGAGCCCCGAGTAGCAAACCACCAGCACGACAACCCAGCGCATCAGGATCAGACCGAACCGTTGCTTCAGCCGCAATTCCGATGGCGAGTGGGTGTTCAGGGCGCGGTAGAGGCCTATGTACGACCAGAGCGCCATCGCGCATTGCCATAGCATGCCAAAGCGCAGGGAATGGTCGGACAGTGCCCCGCCAAACGTAAACCCGCCCTCGCCGAGTGCCAGGCCCACGGGCATGCCCAGGGGTATGCCCAAGACGGCGCACAACAGTAGCGCCACGAAAAAGTAGGTGAATTCACCTTTGACCCAGGCGCCCGCTCCGTCTGGCTTGGTCGGAGAAAGACTCTTCGCAAGCCCCGCGAAGAGCACGCCGAACGACAGCATCGTGTCGAGAAAATACAGCACGAGCACGTTTTCCGCCGACCAATGAAAGAACAGAATGCCAATGATTGGCGCAGCGTTGCGCCAGACGATCTGGGCGATGCCGATGGGCCTAACCACTGCGTCCATGACGATGCTCCGCTGTGGCGACACGACTCGAGCGGTCGCCGCGAACCGCACGGCTAGCGGCCAAACGTGAACGCCGCGGCTTTGACGCTACAAACCGGCAGGACGCACGATCGCGGCATGAGCGGCGCGGCCAGCATTGAAGCATTGCCTCAAGGGTGACGCTGGGTGCCGCGGCGCCGCACGACGTCAATACCTTTCCGGCACGATCATTGACGCTGGCACAGGGTGGCGGGTGTAGTCCTCGTGGTGGATGCGCGCGGGCATGCTGACCGGGGCGCGTTCGACCTCGCCATAGGGGACTTGCGAGAGCAGGTGCGCGATGCAGTTCAGGCGCGCCTTCTTCTTGTCCACGGCCTCGACCACCCACCACGGAGCCTCGGGAATGTGAGTGCGTTCGAGCATGATCTCCTTGGCTCGGGTGTAATCCTCCCAGCGCCGCCGCGACTCCATGTCCATCGAGCTGAGTTTCCACTGTTTGAGCGGGTCGTGTATCCGGCCCAGGAAGCGCAGGTGTTGCTCCTCGTCGGTTATCGAAAACCAGTACTTGATGAGCTGGATGCCCGAGCGCACCAGCATGCGCTCGAACTCCGGCACCGAGCGAAAGAATTCTTCGTATTCTTCGTCGCTGCAGAAGCCCATGACGCGTTCGACGCCGGCGCGGTTGTACCAGCTGCGGTCGAACAGCACTATTTCGCCGCCTCCGGGCAAATGCGATACGTAGCGCTGAAAGTACCACTGCGTGCGCTCACGTTCGTTCGGCGCGGGCAATGCAGCCACGCGGCACACCCGTGGATTGAGCCGCTGGGTGATCCGCTTGATGGCGCCGCCTTTGCCCGCGGCGTCGCGTCCCTCGAACAGAATCACCAGCTTGTGCTTACTGTTGACCACCCAATCCTGGAGCTTGACGAGCTCGCCCTGAAGACGAAACAGCTCATGAAAATAGGACAGTCGGCCCTCTCGCTCCTCCTTCCGGTGCAGGGGCTGCCCCTCCGAGTCGAGACCAACAATATCCGCGTCGTCCCTTTCCATTTCCAGCTCCTCGTCGAAGTTATCGATGAGGTCGCTGCGGATGCGCCGCGCGAGATCGTCATGCTCAATCGGGAATGGCTGGTCCATGGCGAGTGTCCGCTCTACGTCGAAGAAAACCTACGACTGTGCTACGCCGGAATGACGTTATTGTGACCGTGACCGTGATCGTTCGTCCGCGGCGGAGCATATCACCCGGCCGCCCCGCCTCGAGCTCACATCTTCTGCCCCGCGGACAGCGACCGTGGCGGCGGCGGAGAAGCGATCCGGAGCCGGAGCGCCCGCCCCCGCCCCCGGTTTGCTCGCCGCGGTTTGCGCCACCAACAAAGGCGCCGCGAGCGTCAGCAGATTCGTCAGGGCCATCGAATGGCCAAACCGTCGCACATGCCGCAGGGCGTCCTCCGCTCGCGCCAGGGAAAAAAGCCGCCGTCGGCGCTGGCCCATATTATCCTGCGTTTCGTCGGATTCCCGGGCCGAACAGGCGCCGGCCCGCTTGGCGGGAAGAATCGCGAGGCGCAATCCCGGCGCCCGCCGCCACCGCGTCGACCTGCCGCATTAGGCATGTTTCTGCCGCGTAGCGTCTGTCATCCCATCCGGCGCATCGCCCAAAAGCGGTGCGGGCAATCGATAAGCTGGATCAAACGGCCGCGCGCCGCCCTGCGAGTCGCGAAAATTCGCCGAATATATGACACGTCTTCGGTCTGGGACCGACATCGATTTGACCTGCATCAATTCCGGCTGCTTTGGCGGCTTTCGATGGCGCCCAGGGGCATGTTGCTTGCTGCAGCAGGCACGACGGCGCAAGACTCCGCAGTCAACAACCTGGCAACGATCGAATCGGGGGGCATTCCATGTACAACGCGGTAAGCGAACTTTACGGCAACGAAGCCGGTCGGACGGCTGACCAGCCACCCGAGCGAGTCGTCGATCTGGGAGACCGCGACTCAGTCCTTGATTTTACCAATCATTACCTGGAAACCTATTCTCGGCAGAAGAACATCGACGAGGTGCACCACGTCACCGCCGTTATCTCCCGCTACAAGGGTCCGCGAATCGTTCGCTGGGCGACCCTCGAATCATTCGTAACCGGATTGGAAGGCCGCTTCGACCGTTAACTGCGGCGGGCTCGATCCCTAGGCGATCGCGCGCCTGGAGGGAGCGCTGACGCTGTTCGGATCGCTCCAACGCCGGCGCAAATCCCGCCTAGCCGTTGGGCGGGCCGAACAGTAAGCCCCGCGCCGGTTTCAATCCAGACCAGCGCCCGGAGCCTCCCAGTACAACTCTATCGGGTACCGGTCCGGGTCCTCGCAGCGGAATGAGACGAGCGATTCGTCCTGGTACAAAGGCTTGAGAATCACGATGCCGGACGCGCGCATCCGGCCGTGGAGGTCCGTGACCTGCTGCGCTGACGGCAATTTAAAGCCGAAATGAAACCAGGAGGGCATTGCACCGGGCGCCTGATCATCCATGAGCGCAAGCTCGAACCCTGCCGCATCGGTCATGAAGGTCAGACGCTCTCCGCGTCGCTCAACCTTCATGCCCATCCATGCCGAGTAGAATCTCTCGGCCGCGTCGCGATCGCGAACATGAAGGTGCAGATGGTTTAGGTTGAGGTTCATGGGGCTGCGCTCATGGACACGCGCGCCCGCTGGATGCGCAGCGAAGGCCCGTTGCCGTCGCGGCATGCGGACCCAAGCCTGCCTTCGCTCGCGGGAGTGCGCCTCAGGGCAGGCATTGCTAGTTTTGCGCCGGCCCGCATTCGACGTTCATTTCCTTGCAGACCCGCAGCACGGCGTTCATGACCAGCGCCGAGGCGTTCGGCTGGTCGCCCGTGTGCGCCGACGAAATAAGCAGATGGGTGAGATTGTCACCGAGCGAACTCACCTTGATGCCGGCGATCTGGGCACCGTTGGTGAACTGGACCAGATGATCGGCCGGGCTTTCCTGGGTGATGGTGATGCCCTGTGTGTTGCCGCGCAAGCCGCGCAGCACGGCGTCCCACACCTTGTCCGCGGGCGCCTCGAGCATGACCGCCGCAGAGTCGTAGCTCGCGCCGTTGTTGCCCTGCGACTGCGACATCTGCTCGACGCGGCCTATGGCGCGGCGCGCGAGGATCACCCATTGCGCCTGGGCAATCTCGGACACGAGCAGCGCGGCGACGCCGCAAGCGATGATGATTGTGCGGAAACGAGGCTGGCGCATGTCGCGTACTCCTCTCCAAGAAGGTAAGGCGCCCGATTGTCGCCGCAAGGCGCGTTGGAGCCCGCGGTCAGTTTCTCTTGCGTTCCGGCCGCGGTGGCGTTTCCCGGGGCTCGGTGTGCCCTCTGCACGCACGGTTGAGGTTTTTGCTCAAGAGGGATCTTCGTCAAACGTTCCTATGCCTGGCGGCAACTCAACCCACGGGTGTCTGCGGCTCTCGTAGATGGAAACGCGAGGCGCCGGAAAGCCAGGATCAGCAAATGCACCCACCGCGACGGCGACTGATTCATCGTGTCCGTTCTCGGTGTGAAACACCGAAGATCCGCAGATTGGGCAGAACCTGAATGTAAACCTGGCCCCCCGATCGCCGAGGCGCACGTATTCGGATGCGACACCGATGACTTTGAACGGAGCGGCGAAGCTCGCCGGCGCTGCGAAGACGCTGCCGGTCCTTTGCTGACAGGCGAGGCAGTGGCAAATTCCCACTCCTCGTGGCTCGCCTTCGACTTGAATGCGCAGTTGACCGCAGGAGCAAGAGGCGGTTCGGGATGACATAGGAGCACCTCTTCAGATGAATGCCGTGACGCAAGGGCCGCGTCGATACCGTCGCGAGTATTCTTCCCTCGGCGGCTACCGCCCGGCGCCGCCTGCTATCGCTGTGAAAACCACTTGTCGTAGAGTTCCCGATAACGCCCGTTTTCGACCATTTCCAGCAGCGCACCGTCGATGCGCTTGCGCAGGGGACTGCCGTCGGCCACGGCGATACCATACTTCTCCGGGGCGAAGATCGGGCCGACGACGCGCAGACTGCCGTTGCCGCGCCGGGCGGCCCAGTACTGAAGCGTCGGCGCGTCGAAAACCATCGCCTGCACCTTGCCCTGCAGGACGAGATCGAATCCCTCGTCTCCGGAAGCCGCCTCGACGTACGGCAACCCCTGCTCGGTCAGGTAGTCCCCCGCGACCGTGCCGCGAACGCTCGCGATCTTCTTCCCCGGCAGGTCCGCGGGCCCGCGGATGGCCGAATTCAGGCGCTCGACCGTCTGCGAGGAAGTCACGGTGGCAGTGAGCTGGGCGACGAGCACCACCCCCAGCAACCACATGAGGAAGACGGAGAGGCGTTTGGCAACTGCCGGGGCCTCCCGATCGCCGTGCTCGCCCGTGGCGATGATCAACGCAGCGCCCCACAGCCCCTCGCCCACGCTCTTCAGATAGCCTTTCTGGAAATGGCGACTGGTCCGGCGTTCCACCAGCCACAACACGTTGGCCATGACGAACATGAGCGCGACCGCCACCCCGAACAGCGTGCCGATGGTCGCCCAGGGAATCGAGCCGAGCGCGTCGAGCAGGCGATTGTTCGTGGCGTCGGCGCGCACCATGATCTGCAGGCCGGAGTCGAAATAAGGCTGGGTGAAGTCGACGGCTTTCTCGCGTTCCTGGGTGATGGTGATCGCCGCGATCGCCACGTCCGCCTGGCCGCTTTGCACCGCCTGCAGCTGCTCGCCGACGGTCTTGACTTCGACCCATGCGGTGTCGACCTTGAGACTCTGCGCCAGCGCGCGCCAAAGATCGATGGAAAAGCCGGTGAACTCCGCGCCCTGCTTGAGCACAAAAGGCGCAATCGGCTTGATGGCGACCCGCAGCGTCTTGCCCTGCGCGGCCTCCTGCGCAGCTGCAGGCGCCATGCCGATACCGATCCATGCCGCAAGCACGAGCGCGCCAACTTGCAGGCACCTGCTCATCCCGAGACTAAACCCCTCGATGGCAACCACTTGAATTCTGTCGCCGACGATCGGTCAGCGCCGCGCCGCCGACCGCTCCTCGAAGGTTCGCCGCGGACGACCTTGTGTGATGGCGCGATTGCTCATTCCAGAACGTCGGCTCGGTCGCCGCCGAACGGCACACTCAGCGTGGCAGCCTAAGGCGGCGGCGCATGCCACGGCTCGAGATGTCCTGCTGGGTCCTGCACGAGCAGTAGTAGACGGAGAGCCGGATCGTGTTTTCCAGGGCGAAGAGCAGCAGCGCAAGTGCCGCCTCGTCCGCGCCGGCGACGGGCTCCCACAACAACGCGTCACTGGCCTCGCCGCCGGAGTCGTAGCCTTGCTTGGCCATGCGCACGGAGTTCTCGCGACAGGCGAACAGTTCATGGATGTTGAGAAAAGGCACCCCGAGGCTGTCCAGGCGCAGGACCATGTCCTTCATCTCCGGCAGGCGTTCGGGGATCACGGGGACCTCGACCGCCGTCTCGGCGAAGATGCGCAGCGCCCTCTCCAGGGGCTCGGTATCGAACTCGCGCGCCACCAGGTTGAAGCGCAGGGCGTCGAGGCCGGCGGCCTTGAGCTCGCCGAGCAACTCGTCGGAAAGCAGGTCGCCGTTGGTATAGAGATCGATGCGCACGCGGAACGGCAGCGTCCTCAAGGAACGCACGAGGCGCAGCAGCCGCTCTGGCTTCAACGTGGGTTCGCCACCGCTGACCCCTACGCTGCGCAGGCCGTAGCGTCGTACCACCTCGGGAGCCTGCTCCGGCTCGGAGATGCGGATGCCGTGGACGACCAGTTCGTCGGTGCGCGGCTTTTGGTTGAAACAGAAGAAGCACTCGCGGGTGCACAGGCCGGTGACGAAGGCGTTGGTCCCTTTGCCCGAGAGGCAGCCGCGGCAGCCGGGCGGCAGATGCCGCGTGTAGAGCGTGCGGCGGTCAACCGAGCCCTTGATGCCGCCGCGGCGCAGGGCGTCGAGCAGCGAGGACACACGCAGGTCGGCATCCGCGTCCTCCCCCGCGCGCCGCACGGCGATGGTTTTGCGGGTGGTGTCGGCCTTGCGCGCGTACCAGGAGAGGTCGTCTTCTTCCTTGAGCATCACCGGCATTGTAGCGCAACCCCCCGATCGACCACGGGCCTCGGCGGCGGCGCAGGCGGGCGGAAAAGCGTCATTCTGCAGCCGCGCGATTGTGGCTATAGTTTCGCACTTGGCGCGGAGGTCCCCGATGCAACAATCCAAGAGGCGCAGGACAACCCGGAGCATCAGGTGCGGCATCGCCCGTTCCCGGCCAGCGGTGGACCGGCGCCGGTCATGGGCATGGGTGGCGGCGCTGGCGCTCTGCGCCGCGGCGGCGACGAACGCCCAGGAGACGAAGCCGAGCGAGGTTTCCGGATCGGCTTCGATTTCCGGCATCGACGAGCTCAGGACCAATCTCGACGGCGGCGGCAACATGAGCTGGAGTGGCGTGCTCGCGCAGGGCGAGCTGACGCGGAAATTCACCCCGGAGTTCTCGGCCGGGTTTGTGTTGCGCTACGGTTACGAAAGCTGGCATTTCTCGACCCCGTCGGCGCTTGGTGCTGCGGCGCCATGGGGCAACATCAACCGCCCGGCCATCGGGCTCAAGTTCGCCTACCAGGCCGCGCCCGATGTGAGCGTCTTTGCCGCACCGGAGATCGAATGGGACTACGAGCAGGGGGCGAGCGCGAGCATGGGGCAGAACTACGGCGCGGTGGTCGGCGCCATGAAGTTCTTCTCCCCCACCCTGGTCCTGGGCCTGGGCGCCGGCGCGTTCCGGCAGATCAACCACACCATGGTGTTTCCGTTTCTCGTCGTCAACTGGCAGATCGACGACAAGTGGCGGCTCAGCAACCCGTTTCAGGCTGGTCCCGCGGGAGGCGCCGGGCTGGAACGCGTCTATGCGCTCGCGCCCGATTGGGAACTTGCAGCCGGGGCTACCTATCGCCAGTACCGGTTCCGCCTGAGCAGTGACGGACCGACCCCCGATGGCATCGGCCGCAACCAGGGCGTGCCGGTGTTCGCCCGCCTGACGCGCAGGCTTGCGCCTCAGGGCCGGCTCGACTTCTACGCTGGCGCCGTTGCCGGCGGCCAGCTGCGGGTGCTCGATTCGAGCGGCGCGACGCTCGAATCGTCGCGCTACAAGCTCGCGCCGCTCCTGGGCATCACCGCGGCGCTCAACTTCTAGCCTCGCGCCACGTTCGTCGGGTGCCGTTGCCTGATCGGGGCCCCATTGCAAGCCCCGCATCGGTGTCCAGGCGAAGGGCGGCCTGCCTCGCCTTGCTCAACGAGGCAAGCGACCTTCGGTACGACCATTCGACCAGCTCCTTCAGGTACGGGGCGGGAAAGCTGGACACGTTGACGATGGTGATCCAATGAAAGCGCCCCCGGTAACGGGCCGGCTTCACCCCGGGCACATCGGTTAGCTCGACAAAGCGATCGGGCGCCACGCGAGTGCTGAAACGCCACCGCTCCGGGTGGCTGGTCTTGAAATAGGCGAATTTTCTGCCGCCGACCGCGTACACCAGAAAATTCCAGGGCTCTGCATAGAGCGTTTCGCTCGCCCCGGGAAAGCGGCGACAGAATGCTTTGAGCTGCGAGACGTTCATCGAGAGCGCGTTGCCGAGGCCTATTCCGGCTTTAGATGCTGCGCCTCGGCCAGGCCCTTATAGACTTCGTATTCGGCCTTGATCTGCTGCGCGAACTGCTCGGGCGTGTTGCCGACAATCGTCGAACCGGTGTCTTCGATTCGGGCGCGCACTTGCGGGTCGTCGAGGGTCTGCTTGACCGCGTCGTGCACTTTGGCCACGACCTCCTTCGGCAATCCCTTGGGGCCGTAGATCCCGTAGAAGGCCACCCGGTTCACCGTCGGCAGCCCCACCTCGGCCAGGGTGGGAACGTCGGGTAAGGCAGCGACGCGCTTGTCGGCGGCTACCACGATGGGGATCAGGCGCCCGAGCTTGATATAAGGCAGCGACGAGGGCAGGTTGTCGAGCAGGATCGGCACCTGCCCGGCGAGCACGTCGTTGAGCGCCGGTCCGGCGCCCTTGTACGGCACGTGCAGGATCGACGTGCCCGTCTGCGCCTTGAACAGCTCCATCTGCATGTGCGTGATCGAACCGGTCCCGGTGCTCGCATAGCTGTACTTGTCCGGGTTCTTCTTGAGCTCGGCGATGAAGCCCTTGTAGTCCCTGGCCGGAAAGGATGGGTTGACCTCGATGACATTGGGCGTCGCGGCGATATTGATGATGGGCGTGAAATCGGTGAGCGGGTCGTAGGGCACGTTGGGCTGCATGACCGGCGCGGTGGCCACCGTCGATACCGTCGCCACGCCGAGGATGTAGCCATCCGGCACGGCCTTCGCGGTCTCGTTGGCGCCGATGACCCCGCCCGCGCCGGCCCGGTTTTCCACGACCATCGGCTCTCCGAAGTTGGGCTGGACCCTGGAGGTCACCACGCGGGCGATGATGTCGGTGGTGCCGCCGGGCGCAAACGGCACGATGAGCCGCACCGGCCTGCTCGGGTAGTTTTCTGCCAGCACGGCGGCTGCCATCAGCGTGGCCGCCACCGCGATTGCCCTCACCAGGTTGCTGCGCTTCATAGTGCTCCGCCTCCTTTTGCCCGCGCCCGAGAATCGGCCGGGTGCTGCATTATCGCGCCCGCCGGCAATTGCCGGGGCAGGGATTGCCAAAAGACGCCGGGGCCGCTCGGCCGGCCGGCGAGAAGCGCTCACGCGTGGAATCATGGCAACGCCAAGCATCGACGCGAGCGTTGTCGCGGCCCCCTCGCGAGCCACGCTTCGCCGGCTTCGGCCATGGGCCGCAGGGTAGAATCGTTCGCGCCGGGCGCCTTTGCAGCATCTGGCCAACGACAGCATTGCGAAAGGCTTCGACACCATGTCCTCGACCGGCACGAAATGTTTGAGACTGCACGCAGCATGAAGAATCCCGGAAGCTCAACCGCATTCTGCGGTTGCAGCGTATCTCGGCGTGGGCTCGGCCTGGGCGCGGTCTTCGGCCTCTCTGCGCTCACCTCGTTGGCGGGCTGCGGGCCGTCGCCTCCGGATGCGAGCGTCGCCAAGCATTTTGCGTCCGAGGCGCTGGTGCAGCAGCAGGAGGCGCTCACGGTGAGGGTGCGGGCGCTGAGCGCCGACGAGAGCCGGCGCTTCTTTGGCGCTTCGACCGAGGGATTGGACGTGCAGCCGGTGTGGATACAGGTTCAGAACGACAGCGATACCGCGGTGCGCTACGTGCCGATCCTGACCGATCCGAACTACTTTGCCCCCCAGGAGGTCGCGCAACAGCTGCACGGATGGTTTTCCGGCGCCGCCAACGCCGTCGTCGACGCGATCTTCGAACAGAACGCGATGCGCAGCTACGTGCCTGCGCATTCGCTTGCATCCGGGTTCGTCTATACGCACGGGGACGGCGGCCTGAAGTTCGTCAACGTCGGCCTGCTGGCGCCGCGCAAGTATTGGCGTTTCCGGTTCATCGCCCAGATCCCGGGACACGAGTACGCGGTGCAGCGTGTCGATTTTCACGACCTCTATCCGCCAGCCGAGATCAAGGACCTGACCGTCGAGGAGCTGCGGCAAAGACTGGAAGCAATGCCGTGCTGCGTGTCCGACAAGGACGGCAAGGGCGCTGGCGATCCGCTCAACCTGGTCATCGTCGGCAATGGTATCGACGCCGCCTTTCCGTTCGCGATACGCGGATGGCGGCTCAATGAGCCGGTCGACGCCGGCAGTTCATTGCGGATGGCGACATCCTTCCTCTTGCGTTCGGCATACGATACCGCCCCGGTCAGTCCGCTGTACCTGTTCGGGCGGCAGCAGGACGTCGCGTTTCAGAAGGCGCGCACCACGGTCAGCCTGCGCAATCACCTGCGGCTCTGGTTGGCGCCGTTCACGGTCGAGCATCAGGCGGTGTGGATCGGGCAGATCAGCCGCGACATCGGCGTGAAGCTGACCACCAAGTCATGGTATCTCACGACTCACCGGATCAGTCCCTATGTGGACCAGGAGCGTGACTACGTGCTGCAGGATCTGCTGCTGACTGGCTCAGTCGACCGGTTCGGTTTCGTCAAGGGCGTCGGAGAGTCGTCCGCTGAGCGGGCGCGCACCAACCTGACGGACGACCCTTACTACACCGACGGGCTACGGCTGGTGGTGTTCCTCGGTGCGGAGCCCCGGCTGCCGCTTAGCGTCTCGGTATTGGACTGGGAGCGCCCGTTGTCCCGGGACTAATTGCGCCAAATCGAAGGGGTTCGAGCAAGCAATCGGCTACCCCTGTCGGCGATCGAGGCGCTTACTTGGCCGGTGGTGGCGCCGGAGGCGGCGCCGCGGGAGCCGGCGGCGCGGGAGCCGGCGACGCGGGAGCCGGCGGCGCGGGAGCCGGCGGCGCGGCGGCGGAAACCACCTCGATCTTGGCCTGGGACTTGAGCGTCTCCATCTGCTTCATCACGTCCTGCTGCTGCAGCTGCTGGGCGAGCTGGGGCTTGATCTGGTCGAGCGCAGGCGCCTGGATGGGCCGGGTGTCCTCGAGCAGGATGACGTGATAGCCGAACTGGGTCTTCACCGGCTCCAGGGTGAACTTGCCCTTTTCGAGGTGGCTGAGCGCGGCGTCGAATTCGGGCACCATGCGTCGCGGGTCGAACCATCCGAGCTCGCCGCCGTTGCTCCGGGAGCCCGGGTCCTTCGACTTTTCTGCCGCGAGCTGGGCGAAAGCCCCCGGGTCTTTCTTCAGCCGGGCGATGATGTCCTTTGCCTCCGACTCCTTGTCGACCAGAATGTGGCGCGCCTTGTATTCGGTGCCGGACATCGATGCCTTGATGTGCTCGTATTCGGCCTGCACCGCCTCGTCGCTGACCGGATGCTTCTTCATGTAGTCCTGCACGTAGGCGTTGGCGAGCACCGCCTGGCGGATGGACTCGAGCTGCTCGATCACGTCGGGGCTTTTGTCCAGGCCCTCCTTCACCGCCTCCTGGGCGATGACCGCCTGCAGCGTCAGGTGGTCGACGATGGTCTTGCGCGCTTCCGGAGTGTCGGCGTGGCCTTGGCTTGCGCCCTGCTTGGCCATGCGGTCGACGGTTGCCTGGCTGATCGGCACGCCGTTGACCGTTGCCGCGGCCGGGGCGGAACTGCCCTTGGCGGCGGAGGCTGAGTCCGGGCCGGAGTTGCAGGCGCTGAGGCACAGCAGCGCAGCGGTGATGGCCAGGGGCATTGCAGAGCGGAGCAGGGACACGAGTCGTTTCCTCAGGGATATGGGGTGCAGAGAGCGCCGGGTCGGCGTGAACAACCCACCCGCGCGCCAGCAAAGCCGCGCGGGCGAGCGTACCACGGTTTCGTGCCCCTGCAGCGGGTCCCGACCGTAGGTTGAAAGGTTTCCGGCTTGGTGCGCACGGCAGCGTTGCCGGCTACAAGCCCTGCCCGATGCCGGATGCCGCCGGTGCGACACTCTCGCATCGGGCATCGGCGCCAACCGTCGCGCCCAGCCAGGCCTCGACGACCGTGTGCGCCTGGGGCAGGTTGAGCAGGGTATGCGGCGCCCCCGGAATGAGCACGATGGTCGTGTTCTTGTGCTCGCGCAACGTCGCCCCGCAATGGCCCTGCACGTCCGCGCTGCCAATGTCACTCCGACCCAATGGCAGGCAGCGCGGGACCGGACTGGCATGTCACGTCAGCGCCCTCCGTCGACTGTAATGACGCCATCGCGCGGGCAACGCAGCCCGTCTGTACCAAGCTCGACGAACCTAGCTTCTTTTTGATCGATCTTCCATGCCGCCGTTGCGGAGAGACTTTCAGCTCCTCCTTCATCTCTCAACACCGCAATGATCGTGTCGGAAGTCTCGTTGCCGTTCCTCTGGCATGAACCAAGAAACTCCGGCGAATCGTTCGAATGCCGAGGAAACTTGAGAACATCACGAACGACATCTCGTTCCTCGAGCAGGGCGTACTCGTCCCCGCAAATCTGCCACGATACGAGAAAAAGGCGGTCTGAAATCTCCGAGCCACCCAGATCGCGCAACCCCAGGTCTTTATGCCTTGCCTCGATAACGGCCACCGGTTCGTTGGACATGGTTCGACCGATCAGCGCCCTGGGGACGTCCGATCCGCAACGCACGGAGCTGAAACCGTCGGTGGCAAAGGAAGCGCTGCCACAAAACAGAAAGGCAACCGATAGGACGCCGACGACATACTTCATGACTTGACTCCCGGGCTCGATGAACGGGGCTAAACGGCCGCGCGCTGCCGGTGACACTGGGCGACGCGCCAAAGCCGCCGGCGGCGTTCGGGTTGATCGGGCTAGACGTCACGCGACCGCATATCGAGCCCCCCCCGATTCCCCGCCTAGCCCATGAGCTTTGGGTTGAACAATTTGTGTGCCACGACTGCTGGGGTTACCATGGGTGGCGTGCGGCGCGAAGGCGGTCGCACGCAGGGTTGCTCGATCTGCAGCCAGCCTGGATGCGATCGGCCGACCTGCGCATTATATGTGGCATTCGAGTGAGGAAAAAATCAGGGGGGGGTCAAATGTCGACAAGATTCTTGTTTAGCTTCGTCGCCGTCGCGGCCGCGCTGTACGGGTGCGCATCCACAGCGCCGCTTGTTCTCGATCATGCGCCGGTCGCCAGCGCGGCACACATCAACTGCTCGTCGTCGCCGTGTCGCATCAAGGTTCTAGGCACGACCGTCGATTACGAGGAACTTCACCTCGCGCGTGGCTCCACCAATCTTCATATCATCTGGGAGTTGCCGGAGGGTTACGGATTCTGCAAGGAAGCCACGAGCGATGGCGGGGTTGCCCTCAAGGCCGGGAACGATGGCCAGTTTACCGACATGTACTCCACCGACGACCCGAATGGGGGGCCTCCAGCGAACAAGGATTGCAGAAAACACCGGCGTTTTCACTGGGTCGCCAAGAACTCGATCCCGCGGCCAGGCAACGGGTATCCGTACAACATTTACTTTTATGATGGAGCGGGGGGCCTTCACCAGATCGATCCCTGGATCTTCAACGATTAGCCCGAACGCTGCCGACCTGGCTGGAATCGCGGAGCATGGCACACCGAGCGCTAGTGAAAATGGCCGCCAGGCAGCCCGTGCCGCGAGCGATCGGCAGGCGCACTTCAATGCCGTGAAGGAGTTGCTCGCGGGCTGATCCGGTTGCCGCTACGGGCGCATCAGACGCGCCTCTCCAGCCAGGCGCGCGCCTCGGCGATAGCCTGCTCGTAGGAAAGAACCTGCCCGCCTCCCTTGGCCACCGCGAAGAGCGACTCTCCCAGCATTTCTCGCGCCGTGACCATCCGAGGCGCCAGAAACGCGTCGTCGGCAGGGTCGCGGTGGATCCCGGTGCGCTCGGTTTGCGCCTCCGCCATCCCGTAGAATCGTGCCGCGAGCTCGGTCTCGCCTCGCATGGCGGCCAGCCCGGCACAAACCTCTAGCACGCTTTGCCCGGCGGGTTTGGCACCGCTCTGCAAGGCAATGCCGAGGGCTTCGAGCAGCATGCTCCGGGCATGGTCTCCCGCGCTGCGGCCAATGCATACCATCGCGAGATTGAGAAGACTGATGGCGATGATCTCGCGATCTCCCAACTCGCGCGCAAGCGCCAGAACCTGCTGATACCGCGGCTCCGCGGAGTCAAGGTCTCCCTCAACGCGACTGAGCTGCGCCAATGCGTTGAGCGCGGTCGCGACTTCACGCTTGTTGCCAAGCTCCTCCGCCAGGGTCAGGGTCTCCTCCAAATGCCTGCGCGCGGCGGCAATGTGCCCTTCGCCAAGGCAGGCCAATCCGAGCGGCTGGAGAACTGCGGCGACGCGCGCCTTATCGCCGATCTCGCGCGCAATCGCCAGGCTTTCCTCGAGATAGCCCCTGGCTTCGCTGTAGTTGCTCATAAGACAGGCGAGCTGACCTGCATCGACCAGCGCCCGGGACCGGGTGGCATTGCGCTCTTGCGCTCCGGCGCGCGCCAGCGCCTCGACCATCGCCCCGAGACCCAGCGCCACCAAACCGCGATGCATCAGATAGATCTTCAGCGAGTGAACCAGGCGCAGCCCCATGTCGCCCCCATTCACCGCGTGGTCACACCATGCGTGCGCCGCCAGGACATTCTCGGCCTCCAGATCGAGGCGTGCCAGCCATGCACCGGCTTCCGGACCCCTCAGCGCGGCCCGCTCCACAAATGCAAGAAAATAGGCCAGATGCCCGGTCCGAACCTCGCCCCCCTCGCCACTCCCATCCAGCCGTTCCTGCGCGTACTGCCGGACGATTTCGAGCAATCGGTAGCGCCCGCCCTCGTGCTCGACCACCACCAGTGATTTTTCGACCAGATGCCCGAGGATGTCGAACACTTCCGCCTGCTCCAATTCACCGCCCGCGGCGATTGCCTCAGCCGCGTCCAGCGTCCAGCCGCCCGCGAAGACTGCAAGCCGTCTGAGCAGGATGCGCTCGCGCTCGGTGAGCAGGTCGTAACTCCAGTCGATAAGGGCGCGCAGCGTTTGCTGGCGCGGCAGGGCAGTCCGATCACCGCCGGACAGGAGCCGAAATCGATCGCTCAGCCGGGCCGCGATCTCGCTTACCTCCAGCGTACGCACACGTGCGGCGGCAAGTTCGATTGCCAAGGGCATGCCGTCGAGGCGGCAGCAGATGTCCGCCACAGCGGTCGCGTTCCGGTCAGATACCTGAAAGGCCGGCTGCGCCGCGACTGCGCGGTCGACGAACAGGCGCGCGGCCGCGCATTGCATCACGGCGTCATGCACGAGCTCCTTGCCCATGTCGGGAACTGCGAGCGGCGGGACCGAATAGGTCGACTCGCCGGTCACGTTCAGGCGTTCGCGGCTGGTGACGACAATCTTCGAGTTGGGTCCTGAATGCAGCAACCGCTTGACCAGCTCCGCGCAGGCGAGTACCAGGTGCTCGCAGTTGTCCAGGATGAGCAGCACTCGGGCGTCATTGAAATGCTTCTCAAGCGCCTCGACGACCGGGCGACCCACTTCTTCCTTGATTCCCAGCACCCCGGCAACTGCCTGCGCTACAAGTCGCGGATCTGCCAGCGGCGCGAGGTCGACGAACCACACGCCATCCGGATGATCATCAATCAGATCGGCCGCCAAGTGCAGCGACAGACGGGTCTTGCCGATGCCGCCTGCTCCGAGCAATGTCAGCAGCCGCGTCCGGCCCAGGATCAGTTTGATCTCGGCAAGGTCACGATCGCGACCGACGAAGGAGGTGATTTGCTGCGGCAGGTTGTTCGGTGTTGCTTCGAGCGACCGCAGCGCCGGAAAATCCTTCCTCAGCCGCGGATGCATGAGCTGAAGAACTCGCACTGGGCGTTCGAGGTCGCGAAGCCTCACGAGACCCAGGTCGCGCAACGAAACGCCTTCTGGCAGTCGGTCGCGGACCAGAACGGCTACCGCCTCGGATACGAGCACCTGGCCACCATGCGCCGCGCCGGCTATGCGCGCGGCCCGATTCACCGTGCCTCCGAAGAAATCGTTGTCTCGACGCTCGTCGACGCCTGCGTGCAATCCGCAGCGCACGCTCAGAGCGATGCCGCCAGTCGCTTCCACGTCGGCGAGCGTCTGTTGCAATTCCAGTACCGCGCCGATCGCATCGAGCGGGTCGTCGAAGGCGGCGTGGACACCATCGCCGGTCATCTTGACTATCCGGCCGCGATGGACCTTGACCGCCGCCTTGGCAATTGCGTCGTGGCGCGCCAGTGCCGGCCGCATCCGCTCCGGTTCCTGTTCCCACAGGCGAACGCTGCGCTCGATGTCGGTAAACAGTAACGTCTTGATTGCGGACGTTTCGTGCACGCTGGCCCCTGAAAAACACTCCGGCGCGGAGCGCCTACTCTACTGTGGCGGCGGCCGCTCCGCCAGCCACCTTCAGGGCACCCTGGCACAAGACGTCGCGTCCCGGCTCGAGCATGGCGACGCGAACACCATTGTCACCCGCGGCCGGACGGCCTCCAGGAGGGCCGGCGCAACTTCGAAATGAAACCGTCGGCATGGGAAGCGTTGCCAACAGCGGGGAAGCGGACGCCGACGCTCCTGCATCGCTTGCCTCCCGGCTCGAGGACGGAATTGACCGGATGGGTGCCACCACCGACGCCAGGCAGACATGCTGGACCGGCTCCGGGAGGATCAGCCAAGAGGTTACGCGGCTGTCGACGAGATCCCAGATGCACTTGCCGAGGTCCCTGGCTGCCCTCCCGTCCTCCCCGCCGCCGGGCCATTGAAAACCGCGCCGATATGCGCCAACATTCGTGCGCAGCCATTCGGATTGCCTGCGCTGGCGCGAGGCGCAAGGTCCGGCGCCTGCCGCGGTCTTTTCAGCCACGGGCGCGCCGAATCGCCCCTCCCAGTCCTCAATCATCCATGGTACGGACATGACGACATTGAACATCAATGGCCAGACCTTCGAGGTCGACGCCGATCCGTCGACTCCGCTTCTTTGGGTGTTGCGCGACACGCTGGGCATGACCGGCACCAAGTTCGGTTGCGGTGTCGCCCTGTGCGGTGCCTGCACCGTGCACCTCAAAGGTCAGCCGGTGCGCTCCTGCGTGACGCCGATCTCGGCTGCCGCGGGTCCGATCACCACCATCGAGGGCATCGACAAGGGTCGGGTCGGCAAGGCCGTGCAGGCCGCCTGGGTCACGCACGATGTCGCGCAATGCGGCTACTGCCAGAGCGGCCAGATCATGAGTGCGACGGGTCTGCTGGAAACCAACAAGGCGCCGACCGATGCCGATATCGATGCGGCGATGTCCGGCAACCTCTGCCGATGTGGCACCTATCAGCGCATACGGATGGCGATTCACGATGCCGCCAAGTCGCTGGCCTGAGGAGCGAGCCATGAACGTTACCCGGATCGCCCGGCGCCTGGCCGGACAAGCGCACGCAGGACACGCCCGCGGCGGGCTGCGGCGGCGCGACTTTCTCAAGCTGACCGCGCTCGCCGGAGGCGGCCTGGCAGTAAGCTGGGTGGTGCCCTCGGTGCTGGCGGAGGACGCGCAGGCGGCGCCTGGCAAAGGTGCTGACCCGAGCCCATTCGTCACGATCAATCCGGACAACACGGTCGAGATCCGCGTCAACCGCCTCGACTTCGGCCAGGGCGCGCTTACGGCGTTGCCGATGCTGCTCGCCGAAGAGCTCGAGGTGGACTGGTCTCAGGTGAGCGCGAGCCTGGCCCCGGCGGGAGATGCCTACAAGGATCCGCTTTTCGGCATCCAGATGACCGGCGGGTCGACCGCGGTCGCCCACTCCTGGACGCAGTATCGGGAAGTCGGCGCGACCTTGCGCACGATGCTCATTGCCGCGGCGGCCGAGCAGTGGCAGGTTTCAGTGTCGTCCTGCACGGCCTCTGCCGGCATGGTGCGCTCGGGCGCCCACCAAGCCAGCTATGCCTCGCTCGCCGCGGCTGCTGCAAAACTGCCCGTCCCCGACCGCGTGGTGCTCAAATCGCCGTCCGCCTATCGGATCATCGGCCGGGGCCAGCGGCGCCTCGATGCGGTCGCCGGCGCGAGCGGCAGGAAGAATTACGGCATCGACATGCGGCTGCCGGGAATGAAGGTGGCCGTGCTGCTACGCGCGCCGACCTTCGGCGGGCAGGTGGAAAGCTTTGACGCGACACAAGCCAAGGCGATAAAAGGGGTGCGCGACGTATTCGAAATCGCCACCGACCGGGGCGGCACGGGCGTTGCGGTAATCGCCGACGGCTATTGGCCGGCAAAGCAGGCGCGCGATGCACTGCAGGTCAAGTGGAAGGCCGGTACAGGCGGCACGGTGAGCAGCGATGCCTTGCTCGCGTCATACCGGGAAGCGGCGAAGAACCCCCGAGCGACCGCGCTCGCCGCTGACGTGAGCGCGGCGGCGACCGCGGCGAAGCACGTGGGTGGCGAGTTCCAGTTTCCGTACCTCGCGCACGCGCCGATGGAAACTCTGAACGCGACCTTCGAGGTCAAGCCGGATCGGGCCACCGTCTGGGCAGGCACGCAGTTCCAGACCATCGATCAAGGCGCGGTCGCGCAGACCCTTGGCCTCAAGCCTGAGCAGGTGAGCCTGATCACGCTTCCGGCTGGCGGCGGCTTCGGGCGGCGCGCGGTGCCGACCTCCGACTACCTGCGCGAGGGCGCCGCGATCGCCAGGGCCTGGAGCGGGCGTCAGGGCGCGCAAGCCGGTGCGCTGAAGGTGATGTGGAGCCGCGAGGACGACATCAAGGGCGGATACTACCGTCCGGCTCACCTGCACCAGGTTGACGTCGCGCTCGACGCACAGGGCCGGGTCCTCGCCTGGGATCACGTGATCGTCGGCCAGTCCATCCTGCAGGGAACGCCCTTCGAGGCGATGATGGTCAAGGACGGGGTCGACGCCACGATGGTCGAAGGGGTGGTCGAGAACACCTACGCGATGCCGATGCGCCTGCGCGTCACGCACCCGCAGGTGGCGGTGCCGGTGCTATGGTGGCGGTCGGTCGGGAACACGCACACGGCCTTTGTCATGGAAACGATGGTCGATGAGGTCGCGCGTGCCGCCGGGACGGACCCGGTAGCATGGCGCCTCGCGCGCCTGGATCCGAAAAAGCACGCTCGTCACATCGCGGCGCTGCAGCTCGCCGTCGACAAGTCGGGCTACGGCAAGCCGCTGCCGGCCGGACACGCCTGGGGCGTGGCGATTCACGAATCGTTCGGGTCGGTGGTCTGCTACGTCGTCGACGTGTCGATCAGCCAGGGGCGGCCGAAGGTGCATCAGGTGACTGCGGGCGTACATGCCAACCAGGTGGTCAATCCCAGCGCCGCGGAAGCGCAGATCCAGGGTGGCGCGGTGTTCGGACTGGCGATGACTCTGCCCGGATTTGAGATCACCCTCAAAGATGGCGTGGTTGAGCAATCCCAGTTCGCAGACTATCCGCCGCCGCGGATCACCGACGCGCCTCCGGTGGCGGTGTTCTTCGTGCCGAGCGAGGACCCGCCCACGGGGCTGGGCGAACCCGGCGTTCCGGCGATCGCGCCGGCAATTGCCAACGCACTGGCCGCTTTGACCGGCAAGCGGCTGCGCAAGCTGCCGTTCGATCTGACGGCGGCCTGAACGCGGCCCTCGGGTTCGGCAAAGATTCCCCCCTGCCGGCGGGTGCGGTGGCTCGCAACCGGAGCCATGAAATCCGCTTGCGAGGCGCTGCCGTCGCGCGCCTTGCGTCTTCGATGCGCTTCGCGAAGGCGCGACTTCCGGCCAATGGAGACGTAATGGATATCACCGACCTCCCGGCACACGTGCTTTCCGACACCATCCGCGCGCGCGCGGTTTCGTGTCGGGAAGTGATGCGCGCCACCCTCGCGCGCATCGAGGCCATCAACCCGGCTCACAACGCGATCGTCAGCTTGCGCGATGGCGACGCGCTGCTGCGCGAAGCGGACGAGCGCGACCTGCAGCTGCGGCGCGACCAGCCGGTCGGCTGGATGCATGGCCTGCCGCAGGCGATCAAGGACATGGCGCAGACCGAGGGCATCCGCACCACGCTTGGCTCACCCTTGCTGCGCGATTTCATTCCGACCGCGGATGGCTTGATGGTGCAGCGCATGAAGGCGGCAGGCTGCATCGTCATCGGCAAGACCAACACTCCCGAATTCGGGCTGGGCTCGCACACCTTCAACGAGGTATTCGGCGTGACGCGCAACGCCTACGACCCGTCGCGCTCGGCCGGCGGCAGCAGCGGCGGCGCCGCGGTAGCGCTCGCCACGCGCATGCTCGCGGTGGCCGACGGCAGCGACTTCATGGGGAGCCTGCGCAATCCCGCGGCATGGAACAACGTGTTCGGCTTCCGCCCGAGCCAGGGTCGGGTGCCCAGATGGCCGGCGGACGACGTCTGGATCTCCCAGCTGGGCACCGAGGGGCCGATGGGCCGAACCGTCCAGGACCTCGCCCTGCTGCTCGACGTGCAGGCCGGTTACGACCCGTGCGCGCCGCTGGCGCTCGAGGGGAGCGAGCGCTTCGCCGAAGCGCTTGATCGCTTCGATGCCAGGAGCGTGCGCGTGGGCTGGCTCGGCGACCTCTCCGGTCACCTCGCGATGGAGTCGGGCATTGTCGAGTCATGCGAACAGGGCCTTAAGCGGCTGCGCGATCTCGGCTGCGCGGTCGAGCCGATGGCTCCCGGCTTTGAGCCCGAAGCGGTATGGCGGGCGTGGTTGACCTGGCGGCGCTGGCTGGTCGCCTCGCGCATCGCGCCCTTCCTCACCGATCCGCGCAACCGCGCCCTGATCAAGCCCGAAGCCCTGTGGGAGCACGACCAGGCGACGGGCCTCTCCGGCGCGCAATGCCTGGCCGCAAGCGCCCAGCGCAGCGCCTTCTACCAGCAGATGCTCGCGTTGTTCGAGCGCTGCGATGTTCTGGCGCTGCCATCGGCCCAGGTGTGGCCGTTCGATGCGGGGCAACGCTGGCCGGCTCGCGTCGCCGGCCGCGAGATGGACACCTACCACCGCTGGATGGAGGTGACGATCTATGCCACCTTCGCCGGCTTGCCATGCATCAGCGTGCCGGTCGGCTTCAGTTCCGCGGGCCTGCCGATGGGCATGCAATTGATGGGCCGGCCGCGCGCCGATCGGGCGCTGCTCAGGCTCGCGCACGCCTATGAGCAAGCGGCGCAGGATGTGCTTCGAATCAGGCCGAGTGGCTGAACGCGAATACGATGGCCGGCTTCGACGCACGACGGGCGAGGCTGCATGTCCGCGGCCCGGTCGCCGCACGCAGAGCGTAAGGAATCGGCGCCGGCTTACGCTACGGGCAGCGGCCCTTCTGCAGGACCGCCGGGCGCCTGGACTTGCGTCTTCGGCGGGCGGATTTTTTGCCACCTGCCAGCGCTGCCGAATGCCTGCCACACCCACCCGGCGATGCGCACCACCGTCAAGCCAGCCACACCGACCAGGCGAGCATCGCCACGCGCCACACCCACAACGGCAGCGAGGCGACGCCGGCCGCCGGGGTCGTCCCGGCCGTTCGGTCCTGATACCAGCGCAGGAGCATGTCGGTCGAGTCGTTGCCGGCAACGAGCATCGACGGGCGTCCCAGCAAACCGTTGTGCACGGCCTCGAACAGCGTGACGATCGCGGCCACGGCGAAGAGCACGAACACGACCTGCATGAGATCGAATTTCCAGTGGCTCAACGCCTGACCCCAGCGCTCGCGCGCACTTACCGCAACCATGAACGCGAGCACCGTCAGCGCGGCTGCCAGCCCCGCCTGCCCGGCGCCGACCGCCAGCACGATCCACGCCGCGGACGATAGCGGCGAGCGCACCAGGCGCGCGAGCACCAGCGCCACCGCGATGAGCACGACGAGCATCGGTATACAGCGCCTTGTACGGCCTGCTGGTGTCGGAAGACAACGCGCTGCTCCTCGGATCGATAATGGTTTTCGCGCTGATCACCGTGGCGATGCTGCTGACGCGCAAAGTCGATTGGTACCGCGTGGGCGCGAATGCACCGGCGCAGGCGAGTACGCAATCGGCCGACTGACATGCCGGCGCCACCAGGTATTCGCACCGACACCGGGCCGCCAGATGGCCAGGCTCCGTGGCCTCGGAGTTTGCGCTTCAGTGCAGCGCCGGCCCAGTACCGCCCTTACCCGGCTTCACGAACAAAACCAAAGGCAGGCATACGATGATTATTATTGCCAGCGCCTTGAAAGCGTCCAGATAGCTCAACAACGTCGCCTGCTGCACGACGCCCTGGTAAATGTTGGCCAGCGTCGAGGTCGCATGCCCGTCCTGACCGGTCAGCTGTCCTATCTGATTGGCGTAGTCGGGATAGGCCGGGTTCATCGATTGCAGCGATTCCACGAGCCTGGCCTGGTGGAACTGCGAGCGGCGCGTGACCAGGGTCGACGCAAAGGCTATGCCGATGCTGCCGCCGAAGTTGCGTGCCAGGTTGACCAGCGCCGAGCCATCATTGGTCTCTTCGCGACGCAAGCTCCGGAAAGCGACCGTATTGATGGGAATGAAGAGGAACGCGATGCCCACGGACTGCGCCACGCGCGCGAGGACGATGGCCTGAAACGAAATGCCCAGGTAGAAATTGGTCATCCACCAAAGGCTTGCACCGCTGCTGACCAGGCCGAAGGCGATGAGCAGCCGCAGATCGACTTTGTTCACCAGCGTGCCGACGATCGGCAGCATCAGCATGACGACCAGTCCGCCGGGCGTGATGACCAGCCCGGCGTTGACCGCCGGGTATCCGAGCAGGCTCTGCACCAGGGCCGGAATGGCGAAGGTGCTGCCAAGCAACGTGAAGCCGAGCATAAACATCAGCGCGAAGGCTGCTCCGAAATCCCTGTTGCCGAGCAGGCGCACGTTGACCATGGGGTGAGGATGGCGCAGCTCCCACCACACGAGCAGGACAAAGCCCATGGCGGAGGCCACGGCGAGCGTGGTGACAAATCCGGAAGCGAACCAGTCGTCGAGTTGACCGCGGTCGAGTACCACTTGCAGGCAGCCGAGGGCGAGCGCGACGAAGCCCAAACCCCAGCCATCCACGGTGCGCTTTTCTCCGCTTGCGGCGCTCGGTGCCGGTTCCTCGATGAGCATCCCGATCAGTATGAACAGGATCACGCCGACGGGTACGTTGATCAGAAAGATCCATCGCCAGCTGTAGCTGTCCGTGATCCACCCGCCCAGCGTCGGGCCGACGATCGGCGCGACCACCGTTGCCACCCCGTAGAAGGCGTTGGCCATGCCACGCTTTTCCGGTGGAAAACTGTCGGCAAGGATGGCCTGGCCGCTCGGCTGCAGGCCGCCGCCGGCGGCGCCCTGCATGGCGCGCAACAGAATCAGCGCGGGGAGGTTCGGCGCGAGGCCGCAGAGCAGAGAGCTGGCGGCGAAGCCCGCGATGCAGGTCAGGAAAAAGCGCTTGCGTCCGAACCGGTTGGAAAGCCATCCGGAAATGGGCATCACGATCGCGTTGGTCACCAGATAGCTCGTCAAGACCCACGTCGACTCATCGAGGCTCGCGGACAATTCACCGGCGATGTGGGGCAGCGCCACGTTGGCGATGGAAATGTCGAGCACTTCCATGAACGCGGCCAGCGCCACGACAGGCGCGATGAGCCAGGGGCTCACCGCCGGGCCGGCGCGAGGAACGGTTGCCGTGCTCACGACCGGTTGCGGCCTTTGGCGACGGCCTTCGCCTGCGCCGGGACCGTTCGGCCGAGATTCTCGGCCACGATCTGATCGATCTCGGCCTCCACGCCCTCCTGCTGCGTGGCGTAGACGTCGGTATCGAGCGCCGGCTGCCACACCGGCAGCTTCGACAGTGCGGCGCCGCTCTGGTCATGCACGTCGACGTCGACGCTGGTCGACAGCCCGACGAAGAGCGGATGCCGCGCCAGCTCCTGCGGATCGAGGCCGATGCGCACCGGCAAGCGCTGCACGATCTTGATCCAGTTCCCGGACGCGTTCTGGGCCGGCAACACCGCCAGCGCGCTGCCGGTGCCCGCGTTGACCCCCAGCACTTTGCCGTGAAACTCGACGTGCCCGCCGTACATGTCAGCCGCCACGCTTGCCGGCTGGCCGATGCGCAAGCCGGCAAGCTGCGTTTCCTTGAAGTTGGCGTCGATCCACATCGAATCGATCGGTACGATGGCCAGCATCTCGGTCCCGGGTGACACCTGCTGCCCCAACTGCACCGCGCGCCGCACGATGAACCCGTCGACCGGCGCTACGACCCGGGTGCGGGCCAGAGCAAGCCAGGCGGTACGCACCTGTGCCTCGGCCTGGCGCACCCGCGGATGGGTCTCCGGCGTGGTGCCGACGATGGCGGCATGCGTTGCGGCGAGCGTTGCCTTGGCCTGGTCTACCGCGGCGCTTGCGCCGCGCACCGCATGCTGGTCGTGCTCCAGGGTTTCGCCCGAGACCCCGCGCACGGCGGATAGCGATTGGTCCCGCACCAGGTCGTCGCTGAACTGGTTGAGCTGCGTCTGCTGCGCGCTGACCGTCGCCGCGTCGCGCCGCTCGTTGGCGAACATCTGGGCGACGTCGCGCACCGTCTGCGCCAGGGTCGCCTTGGCCTGTGCCAGCGCCAGCTCGTTGTCGTGCGGGTCGAGCTCGACAAGCAGTTGACCACGCCGCACGAACTGGGTCTCGTCGGCATTGATGGCGACTACGATGCCGCTGACCTGGGGCGTCAGGCGCACCAGGTTGCCGTTGACGTACGCATCATCGGTGCTGACGTAAAAGCGGCCGACGAGGTATTCGTAGACGCCGAAGCCGGCTGCGGCAACGAGCATCACTGCGAGCAGCAGCAGCGGCAGGCGACTGCGCCGCCGTCCTCGCCCTTCCGACCCGGCGGCTGGCGGTGTTGCTGCCGGAGGGTTCGGTTTGCTTGGCGGCCCTGCCTGGACTTCACTCATTTCCGGTCTCCCGCGACGCGCCCGCAGTGCTCGTCGATTCCCTGACGTCCAAAAGTGGCGCACTGACGCCGGCTGTTGGCAGTGACGACGGATCGCGCTGCGCGTTCCACCAGCCGCCACCGAGCGCCCGGAACAAGGCCGCCGCGTCGGCAAAGCGCTGCGCGTCGGCTTGCACCTGGGTTAGCGCCGCGCTCTGGAATTGCTGCTCGGCGATGAGCACCTGCAGCCGGCTGATCTTGCCGGCCCAAAGTTGCTCCAGCGCCAGGTCGCGGCTCCCGCGCGCCGCATCGAGGCTGCGCAGGTGGGCGGTGTAGCCGTCCGCGTCGTGCTCCAGTCCCTGCAACGCGTTGGCAACCTCCACCAGGGCCGCGATCACCGTGCTCCGATAGCGTGCCTGCGCCTGGCGGTAACGTTCGGTCGCCTCGCCGGCACGAGCCGCCAGCGTGCCGCCATCGAACAAAGGCTGCGCAACACCGAGGCCGAAGGACCAGATTCCGGCCGCCTTGGTGAACAGGTCGTCGACCTTGGTTGCCTGCTGCGCGTACTGAGCGGAGATGTTGAACGAAGGGTAGCGTGCCGCCTCGGCCACGCCGACTTGCGCACTCGCCTGATGCAGGTCGTCTTCAGCGGCGAGTATGTCGGGTCGCTGCCGGACCAGCGTGGCTGGCAGCGAGACCGGCACCTCCGTCGGCAGCGCGAATTCCCTGAGCGTGAGCTGCGGGAGCGCGAATTGATCCGGCGTGTCGCCCACCAGCTGCGCCAATGCGTTACGGTAGGCATCGCGCTGCTTCTCGAGCGCCGGCAGGCTCGCGCGGGTGCTTTCCAGTTGCGCCTGCGCCTGCAGCGTGTCGCTGCCGGTGATCTTCCCGGCCACCTCGAGCCTTTGCGTCAGGTCGAACTGCGCCTGCAGCTCGTCGACGAGCGAGCGCGTGACTTCGATCTGGGCCTGGGTGGCGGCGTAATCGAAGGCGTTCACGACCACCTGGTCGACCAGCGTGACATAGGTGTCGAGTGCCTGGGCGCGAGCGCTCGCGGTGGCTGCCGCCTGCGCCTCGATGGACCGGCGCACGCCGCCGAAAGCATCGAGATTGTAGGCCAGCGCCAGACCGACGTTGAGCTGATTGCCGGTCGCGCTGAAGGCGCTTATCGGTTCATAGAGCAGGCTTCCGTTGATATGGGCGCGCTCGATGTTGCCATTGGCATTGAGTCGCGGCAGCGCCGAGCCGGCAACGGCCTCGAGTTCGCGCTGCGCCGCGAGCAGCCCGTGGCGCGCGCCCTCGAGGTCGGGGTTGTTGGTCAGCGCTTCCTGGACCAGGCCGTTGAGCGTCTCGGAGCGAAACAGGCGGTACCAGTCGGCGGAGATTTCGGCCCCGAAAACGAAGCTTGGACGCGCGGCGGCCGCCGGCGTCGTGCTCACCCCATAGTTCTCGGCTGCCGGGGGCTCGGGGCGGGTGAAATCGGGACCGACCGTGCAGGCGGCCAAGCCGAGCGCCGCGACCGCGACCGGAACGATGCGCACCTTCATCGTGGCCTCGCTCCGCCGGGGATGCCGCGCGCCTTTCTCGGCACGCGCGCGGGCGGCGCCGACGACTGCGCCTCGGCGCACGCCTGCAAGCGTTCCGACAGGTGTTTGAGCAGCGAGGCCAGCGCCTCGACGTCGCGCCTGGAGAACGGCTCGAGGATCTGGTTGAGCACGCCCACCATGGCCGTCAGCGAGCGCTCTGCCTGCCGCAGGCCCGATGCGGTGATGGCGATGCGCACGGCGCGCCGATCGGTTCGGCTGCGCTCACGCTTGACCAGGGCCCCCTGTTCCAGGGCATCGACGACCCGTGTCAGCCCGCCCATGTCGTAGCCAGTCCGCGTGCTGAGCTCGCTTGGCGACAGCGGAGATCTTTCCCGCAGGCTCATCAAGGCCATGAATCCTGCAGGTGTTACCGGCTGGGAACCCAGCGCGGTCTCTCCAATTATCGCCAGCAGCGATGCGCAGCGCTTAACCAGAAAATCGATGCTACGCGAAGGATCGAACGAGCGCGTCGAATAGTGCTTCATCAACTCGTTGCGCGACACAATACTTGTCGCGGCAACCGTTGACAGGGTAGCACAATCCGCGCCATCGGCGGCCGCGCCGGTGCGCGCTGGCAACAACCTGTGGCGCCGCGCGGCGGGCAGATCAAGGTCGGCGCTGGGGCGGTCTCAGACTGGAGTGGTGCTCCAGCAGGTGCGGCAACCGGTGCGCTGCAACATCGCTCGGGATTCGCGGCGATCGTTTGTAGTCATTCCTACAACGTTCGCTGTAAGAAATACGCGGACCTGATTCTGTCCCGACGCCATCGCGCACGAACGACTGGGGACGCGCGCCGCGGTGATTGCGCAACGGCTCACAGAACCAGGCGCCCGGCAAGCCAGAAGCCGGCGCCGATCGCGGCAACCCCGACGACTCGGGCGACGGCCTCGCCGCGCCCGAGGAGCTTTTCGGCGGCGATCACCGCTGCGGCGACGATCATCGCCAGCAGATTCATCGCGCCGATCACGAGCAGCATCAGCATGAGCCCCCAGCAGCAACCCGCGCAGTACGCCCCCTGGTGGAGACCGAAGCCGAACGCGGCGCGCCAGCCCGCGCCGAGGCGCGGGGCAGGCCTATGCAGCGGGTCACGGCAATGCCTGAGATCCTCGCCCTGCTGGACTGCGAGACTCCCCGGTGCGAACCGCGGTGATTCCAAGCGCGTCAACGACCTCGACGCCGGCGCAGCGCGGCCATGCCGGCCGCCGCGCCGCCGGCTTGGCATCGTACGCCAATGCCCGCGCCTTCTCAACGTCGCGGAGGCTGGCACAGGAAGCCTGCACGGTGTCGCGCATTTGCCGCGCCGTACGCCGGCGTGGCGAGCGGACCACGCCTTGCCGAAACCCGGGTCGGCGTACCATCGGCAAATCTGCCGCCCGGGTGGTAACCTCTTGGACGCAAGTCCCATGCCGTCCGATCCAACGCCTCCAGCGCCAGCGTTCGACCCCGCCGCACCCGAGAGCACCGCCTCGACGGTGAAGAGGTGGCTGCCCTGGGTCGTCGCCACGGCACTGTTCATGGAGCAACTCGACTCCACCATCGTCAACACCGCGATTCCTTCGATGGCCGCGAGCTTCGGGGTTGAGCCGCTCAGTCTCAAGGCGGTGGTTACCAGTTACATCCTCAGCCTCGCAGTGGGCATTCCGGTCAGCGGCTGGCTCGCCGATCGCTATGGCACGCGCCGCGTGTTCGCGTCGGCGGTCGCGATCTTCACGCTGGCCTCGGTGCTCTGCGGCTTGTCGGTCAACGTCCCGATGCTGGTGGCGATGCGCATTCTGCAGGGCCTTGGGGCGGCCATGATGACGCCGGTAGGGCGTCTGGCCATCGTGCGCGCCTTTCCCAAATCGGAGCTGCTCGCGGCGCTGAACTTCGTCATCATCCCGGCGCTGATCGGACCGCTGCTGGGGCCGACGGTCGGGGGCCTTATCGTGCACTGGCTGTCCTGGCGCGAGATCTTCTTCGTCAACCTGCCGATGGGAGTCGTGGCGCTGCTGGTCATCCATCGCCACATGCCCGACTACGTGGGAGGCGCGTCGCGGCCGTTGGACATCATCGGCCTGGTCCTGTTCGGCAGCGGCACGGCGCTCCTGTCCTGGCTGCTCGAGATCTTCGGCGAGCACAACATCGATGTCACCTCGGCCGGAGTGCTCTTCCTGGTGTCGATTAGCCTGCTCGGAGCTTACGCATGGCACGCGCGACAGCTCGCCTATCCCCTGCTCCGCCTGTCGCTGTTCCGAGTGCGCACGTTCCGGGTTTCGGTGGCCGGCGGCTTCGTCACGCGGCTTGGCTTGGGCGGCATGCCGCTGCTGCTGCCGCTGCTGTATCAACTCGGTCTCGGCATGCCGGCTTGGGAGTCGGGCCTGCTCATGATGCCCACCGCCGCGGCGTCCATGGCAATGAAATTTCTCAGCGCCTGGCTCCTGCGCCGCAACGGTTTTCGGCGCATCCTGATCGTCAATACCGTCATGGCGGGGCTGACGATCTGGCTGTTCGCCTGGGTGACACCCGAAACGTCGCTGGCGATGATTGTGTTGCTGGGGCTCACGCAGGGTCTGTTCAACTCGCTGCAGTTCTCCAGCATGAACGCGATGGGCTATGCGGACATCGACGCGGCCGAGTCGAGCATGGCCACCTCGATCGCCAGTACCTGCCAGCAGATGTCGATGAGTTTCGGGCTGGCATGCAGCTCGCTCATCGCCGCCTGGTATCTGGGCGGCCAGCCGCAAACCGATCCGGTGGCCGTTACCCACGCCCTGCATCGGACGTTCGTGACGATCGGCGCCCTGACGATAATCTCCTCGCTCTCGTTCTGGACGCTTCGCCCCGACGATGGCAACAACGTCAGCCGTGGCAGGGATCCTGCTTCGGCGTGAGCTGAATGGCGGACGCTTCTTGCGCCGACCGTGTCGAAGCGCCGCGTGCTTTGCCGCTTCTTTGAGCAGTGCTTGGGCTTGCTATCCTGTCGCGCGGCCGTGCCGCCGCAGCCGATGCTGGGCCACGTCGCCTGAACTCCCCGTCAAGGGCGTGATCGAATGATCGTGCGCCCGTATTCCGGCCGGTTCGGGCGGCATCCATCGCATCGCCATCCGGCCAAAGCGTCGATGAGTTCCTGGACGAACACCATGCCCGATGCCACCACGGTACTAGTCGTAGTCGACGTTCAAGACTCCTTCCTGCCTGGCGGAGCTCTTGCCGTACCCCGGGGCGACGAAATCTTGCCCGTTGTCAACGCGTTTTCCAGGCGCTTCGCCAACGTCGTTCTCACCCAGGATTGGCATCCGCCGGGACACCGCTCGTTCGCGTCCTCGCATCCGGGCAGAAAGCCGTTCGACGTCATCGCCCTCGACTACGGCGAGCAGGTCCTCTGGCCGGACCATTGCGTCCAGGGAACCGATGGTGCGCGCCTTTGCCGGGACCTCGACGTCACGCATGCGCAACTCGTGCTGCGCAAGGGCTACCACCCGGGCGTCGACAGTTACTCCGCTTTCATCGAGGCGGACGGGAGAACCAGGACCGGACTGCACGGCTATCTGTGCGAGCGTGGCATCACCAGCGTCTATGTCTGCGGATTGGCGACGGATTTTTGTGTCGCGTGGACCGAGCTCGATGCCCGCAAGCTGGGCTTCACGGCGACGGTCATCGAGGATGCAGCGTGCGCGATCGACACGCGCGGCTCGCTTGCGGTGGCGTGGGAGAAGATGCAACGGGCCGGCGTTCTGCGCATCCGGTTCGACGAGGTCGCGTAAGCCACGTGTCGGGTGGCGCGCTACAGAGTGCGCTATGCTAGAGGCAAATGCCGCGTCCGCGTCTCTGAGCCGATCGATGCCCCCGATTCTTCAACCCTGCAGACCGCAGCCGCGCGCGACGCCTTCGCTGCGTGGCGCGGGCTTCGCGATGATGGAGATCGTGATCGCCCTGGCGATCATCGGCATCCTGGCGACGATTGCGGTGCCGAGCATCCTGGATCACCTGGTCAGGGAACAGATCGTGTCTGCCCTGCCGCTAGCCGACATCGTCAAGGCACCGATCGCGCAATCCTGGGCCACGGCCCAGACCTTCCCGGCGGACAACACCGCAGCCGGATTGCCGCCCGCCGAGAAGATCGTCAACAACTATATCAGCGCGGTGTCGGTCAACAACGGCGCGATCGACATAACCTTTGGCAACAACGCAGGCGGCGGCGTCCAGGGCAAGATTCTCACGCTGCGCCCGGCAATCGTCCCGGACGCTCCGATCGTGCCGGTCGCCTGGGTATGCGGCAACGCCAGTGTCCCTGGCCAGATGACCGTCATGGGCGAAAACCACACCAATGTGGCGCCGAATTATTTGCCGTCCGATTGCCGCTGATCGTCCGTAGACTGTCTCTTACAGATAGCTCATCGCGATAGCGATCATCGCCTGCATGGCGTCGCGTGCAGCCTCCCCTCAGCACCGTCCCGCCAGGCGAGCGCAGCCGCCCAGGGCGAGCAGCACCGTAACCAGGGCAAGCGCCCAGGCCGAAAGCGTGGGAATGGGAGCAGCCGTAACCGCCGCGCGCGCAACGATCGCCGTGCTGGCGACCGGCCCCACCACCAGGGTCGAGGGCCTACAGGCGCGGCGCCGCCCGACGCGCCCTAGGACTCGCGCCGCGACGGCACCCTGGGAGGAGCCTGCGGTCGCCGGGCCGCGGCGAGGCTCGCCAGCAGCGCGTTCATCCGGATCTGCTCGTCAAGAATGCGCCGCAGCAACGGTTTCGTGCCGATGAGCGCAAACGGCAGGATGATCCACGCGATCGCCAGAATGAAACCGAAGATCCCCAGCGCCAACCAGACCAACCCACTGACTCCCGTTACAGCCATTTTTGTCCTTCCACGACGAATGTGTTCGCTTTTCGCTGCACCGGCGTCCCCCCGGCGTCCCCCTCGCCCGTCAGGACCGGCCGCGCTCCTGGGCGAGCAATCGCACGACATCCTTGCCATCGCGCGACTTGTCGCGATTCTCCGGAGTCTCCTTGCCGAGCGGCGTTGCGGCAACGAAGCGATAGACGTCCGCCGCCCCCTGAAACATCTTGGGCGTGATGCCCGCGGTAGCGAGGGTCTTGGAGATCTCGAGCATTTCCGGCACCCAGCGATAGGCCTTGGGGGGCAGTATCGGGAACTGGCCCAGCGCCCAACCATAAAGATCGACCCGCGACTGCCGCAGCTGCTCTTCGAGCAGGCCATCGACACCCAGGCGCTGTGCCGCTATCAGCACGTCCAGCCACAGCGCCTGCGTGCCCTTGTTGAGGGCACCGTAGCACATTTTGAGCGCGCTCGCGTCCGCGATCCGGTCGCTGATCACGTGCACGACGAGCTGCGGTCCGGCGAGCTGCTCGAGATCGGCGGCGCCGGGCCCCGACACGTACAGTGTGGTTTTCGCGGTTCCGCGCGGCGGCGGTCCGATGATGCCGGCGTCGAGAAAACGCCCGCCCGCTCCCTCGATCACGCCCGCGACTTCACGCACGGTGTCGGGGGCGATGGCATTGCAGTCGACAATGAGCGTGTGGCTGCCCGTCGCACGCAGCGCGTCGGCGACTTCGCGCGCGAAATCGAGCGCGGCACCCGGATTGATGACCGACAACACGACGTCGCATTCGGTGACCAGCCGGGCAAGGGTGTCGACGTCGGTCAACTTAGCCTCGCGCGCGAGCGCACGCGTGCGCTCGCTGCGGTGCTCCAGCGCGGTGTAGACATTCAGGCCTTCGGCTTGAATCTGTATCGCCAAGGCCTGGCCCATGTCTCCGGGGCTCATCAAGCCGACCTTCCTGATCTTCAATCCGGTCGCATTGCTCGCCGCGCCCGCTGCAAATGGCAGGCCGCCCAAGGCGAGCGTCGCCGAGGCAGCCCCGGCGGCCTGGAGAAATCCGCGACGATCCTGCTTTACGACGTCACTGGCTTCCATCACTGATCTCCAACAAATGGTTATCCACCGAGGAGCTACCGCCACAAACGGAATCCCGGCGCATGAGTTTAGCCGCCTGACGGGCGCCGCCGGCAGACGAGTTTCTCATGATAAGGGCAAGCGCGAGCGGGCGACCCCTTGTCGCACTCCGATCCGGGCTGCGACACGGCAACCGCGTTGGCTCGATCGATTGCTGCGACCGGCGCCCGGGTGCCGCGCAAGTCACCGCCCCGCCCTCCCGTGCGGGCCGGGCCGTCAAGCGAGAAAAAGTAACCTCACGAGGCGCCGCCGCGCGCCAACACGAGCAGCCTGAAGGAGCCCGGCACTATGGGCGCCCGCGGACGCGGATCGTTCGCGGTGGCTTCCGGGCGCGGTCCGAACTCGGCCGTCACCAGATAGACCCGCTGCCTCGTCGCATCCAGCGCCATCGTTCGCGCGCCTGGCGCTGTTGCCACGTTGTCCAGAACGACGAACCGGTTCGGAGCCTCTTCCCGAACGATGGTCAGCGTTCCATCCCCGTTGGAACTGAAGGCCAGATCGTGCTCGGGATCGAAGGCGGTCGCGTCGCAATGGCTGCCGATGGGCAGCGTCGCGAGCACATTGCCCTTGTCGGCGTCGACAACCGCCATCAGCCGATTGCTGCAGCCGACGAACAGGCGCCGACGCTGAGGGTCTATCGACAAGCCGGTCGGATTTTCGCAGGGCGCGAGCGGCCAGCGCGCCTCGATGGCCGGCCCGCTGGCGCCAATCTTCAGCAGCTCGGCCTTGTCCTCGAGGTTGACATAGACCGCCCCGCGTCCGTCCGCAACCGCGAACTCCGGCTTGCCGTCAAGCGGCAGGGCGCGAGTGACCGTGCGGCGCTGGGCGTCGATCACCGACGCATCGTGACTGGCTCCGTTGAAGGTGAATACCTGCTTGGTGACCGGCTCGTAGACGATGGCGTCAGGGTTGGAACCGACCGTGAGCCGAGCGAGCGGTCGCAGCGAGTGCAGGTCGAACACGGTGACGGTGCCGTCGCGTCCATTGCTGGTGTAGCCG
>Ga0074045_10000430_pt1 | contig 41310 bp, 32 predicted proteins | sample BogForMeECP23OM2_FD_94442 | JGI IMG/M metagenome (GOLD analysis project Ga0074045, IMG submission 94442) | Bog forest soil microbial communities from Calvert Island, British Columbia, Canada - Bog Forest MetaG ECP23OM2 | ecosystem: Environmental > Terrestrial > Soil > Wetlands ...
TAGGTGGCGCGCGGTTCGATGACGTGCTTCAACTTGTCGCCGAAAACGGTCTTCTTCTCGAACACGCGTGCCAAGGAGGGGAAAATCAGGTCGAGCGAGAAATCCCGTGCGCTGGTCACGAGCTTGCCGCCCACCACCTGGTAGGCCACGTAGCCCACCTGTTGCGAGACCAGCGGATTCTCGCTTTGGCTCTCTCCGTAGACCGCCTCGTCGACACCTACGCTCGGCACCAGATCGAAGTGCCAGAAGTGCACGGCACTGGTGATGTGCGGCGATAGTTCGAATCGCGGCGTAAACCTGTCGGTTTGAAACGTCTCGTACAGCGTGTTTCCCTGCGGCCCGCCCAGGTTCAGAGAGGAATTGTTGAAGAGTGGTTCGGAACGCGAGAGCAGGCCGGCGGAGGAATAGAACGAAAACCAGATCGGCAGGTTGCTCCAGATCGCGTGGTCGCGGCCGTCTACTTCCGCGTCCGGCAGTTTGTGGATGATCACCGCGTTGGTCACCGCCGGTGACTGGCCGTTGGCTTCGGTCAGCGGCACTTCGACGCTTTGGAAATTCTCCAGGCGCGCCGCCACGATGTCGATCCGGTAGTCGGACCAGTCCTTGCTGATCGCACCTATGGAATGAACTTCCGAGCCGATACCTTCATTGAAGGATTCCGACCATTCCTGGCGGAAGTCGAAAGAACTGACATAGTTCGCCGTGCCGGTCCCAAGCCAGCCGTGGCCCAGGTCCAGGTGGCCTACCGCAAAGACGTTGATGCCGGAGTAGTGCTGAATCGGCGTAGTGCCGGGGACAATACCCGTGCGGTCCTGCACGCCATAAACGACCACATCGAAATCCGTGCCTTCGCGCGGCTTGCCGCGAAAATCCACGTGGTGTCCGAAGGCATCCGTAGTGTAATCGAAGAAGCGGTAGGTGACGTCGAAGCTGCGGCTGATGGCCCAGAAGTAGCCCAAACCCACCATCGGGCCGCGCTGCGAGTGCGCCACCACGTTGGGCAGCAGGAATCCGCTATGGCGGGGCCGCTTCTGCAGCGAGTGATAGAAATACGGTGTGAAGAAGATCGGTACCTTGCGCAGCAGAAACGTGCTGCGGTACGCCAGCGCGCGATCGTCGAGAACGATGTCGAACTTCGGCCCGCGCAGCTTCCACCACGGCCCCGGCATCTTGCAGTTGGTGATCCAGCCGTCGTACAGCAGGTACTTGTCGCCGATGCGCTCGGCCCATTTGCCTTCGAAATGAAACGGGCTGTTGCCGGTCAGGATGTTGCGGCGGACCACCGTCTTGGGCATCGATTCGCCGCGCACCTCGTAGAACTTGCCCTTCTGCGATTCGGTGTTGTACTCCATCCGGTCGCACCAGATCTGCTCGTTCTTTTCGAAGCTGTGGTAATAAACGTTACCGCTGGCGAGCAGTTCGTGCGTTTCTTCGTTGTATTCCATCTGGTCGGCGCGCGCCAATAGCGCCTTGCCTTCCAGTTGCACGTTGCCGTGGCCCTTATAAACGGGGCCTTCTTTACTCTGATCGATTGCCCAGAAATACCATTGGCTGAGTTCGAGCGTCTTGTGATCGGGAAGCTGCGGCGAAGCTTCCGGCGCGGTGTGGCCCGGCGCTGCAATGGGCGCTGCAACCGCGGCCTGCGGTGACGATGGAGCGGGTGAGGATTGCTGCGCGCGTGCCGTGTGGAGAGGCGCGAAATAGGCTGCAACAGTAACCAGACAAACGCAGATGCGCGAAACAGAATTTTCGTGACAAGCCTCGCCCGTTGTGCTAAGAAAGGGATGAGAGCTTGGCGAAAAGGGCCCCAACCGAAGACGTTACCACAGAATGCCGTCTTAGGTTCCGTGCGATTCGCTCACAGTGTGAAGACCATGAATTGTAGTTTTTGTGGAACGCGGCTCGCGCCAGGGGAAACGCGTTGCCGGCGTTGCGGGCGCAAGGACGACGACCGTTTGACTGGCGGCCTCACCCTTGTGACCGACGGCGCACTGGCGGCGGCACCGAAGCGAGTGTCGCGCGATCTTCCGCCTCAACCGGCGGCGCCGCGGTTGCCACGCGATATGCGTGGCGCCCAGCAGGCCTCGCTGTTTCCCGAGAAGGCGGATTCGAGCATCGTGATGATCGCGCCGGCGCGGCCGAAGAAGGGTACGACCAAGCCCAGGACCAGGACCGGCAGGCGCGTGCCTGACGGCCAGGAGAAGCTGGAACTGATGGAGGCCGCGCCCGTCAAGCCGCGCACGCTCGGCACCACCGTGGAAGCCAGGATTTATTGTGAAGCGCTGGTGGCTGCGCCGTTGCATCGTGCGGTAGCGGCGGCCATGGATTGGGCCATGGTGCTGCTTGCCTACGGCTTCTTTGTGATCGCGTTCCGCGTGATGGGCGGCCAGGTCGTTCTCAACAAAACCAATCTCATGGTGTTCGGCATCGCCTTGCTGCTGATCGGCTTCGCCTACAGCCTGCTGCCGGCAATCGCTTGCACCGAGACGCTGGGGATGCGGTGGGCGCGCCTGCGGCTCACCACCTTCGACGGCTTCCCGCTCGAACCACGCCAGCGTTTGCTGCGCATGCTCGGTTCGTGCCTGAGCGTGTGTACCGCAGTGGGCTTATTGTGGTCGCTGGTGGACGAGGAAAGCCTGGCCTGGCAGGATCACATTTCCGGCACATTCCCAACGCTGGCCGTGGACCGGTAGAGCAAGCGTCAGGGCAAGCGCGGGTTGAAACCGCAACCACAGGGAGCGGGACAGGCGGGGACATTACCGAACCACCGCATCACCGACGGAACTGTGGAATTGGTTAGTGTCCACCGGCTTCTCCGGTTTCCGGTTTTTTTTAACTCGTCGTAGCCTTCGAGCGTTTCGTGTCCAACGAGCCCCGCAGATGTCATGCCTCCGGCGTTCTTGGGGCCATCGAGGAGGGCTGCCTGATCGAAGTTGATGGCGGCGGTCGATCCCAGTTTTGCCTCTCGTCAGGCTCAGATGTTTCCGCTGTTGACGCGCCCCAGGGTGATCGCGCAGTGATCGTCCAGCTGCAGCGTCACGTGGAGCTGCCGAATTTGATCCACAATAGCCGAGTCGAACACTGGCAGGGCTTCGAGCAAATAGTCGCACACAGCATGCAGCGCCAAATCAAACTCATGTTCACGGACGAATTCTTCGAAGGTCTCACGATAGTCCCCGGCCACCGACTCTAAACCAGCCGGTGGTTCGGAAAAGACCCGTCCCAAAGGGAGGAGTGCTTGCTGTATTTCTCGCGCAGTGGGCATAAGAACGATTCCCCGTACGGATTGCGAGGGGTTCAGTCCAGTACCAAATTACCCTATTTACCTACAGGATTCTACGCCGGGCAAATGTCGCCAGCTTCCTTTCGAAGCCGCCCTCACTGTTCGCCAATCCATTCCAGAATCGCTGCGTCCAGCCAAAATCGGTGCGCGCCGTGGGCCAGAAACCCTAGATGCCCGCCGTGTTCGGTCAGCACGACCCGTATGTGCGGATTGCCGCGTACCGAGGCGTGCTCGATGATACGCCACGGCACGAACGTGTCGTCCTTGGCCTGGATCAACAGCGTGGGCACGCGAATCCGGTCCACGTATCCAATCGCGGATTGCGTGCGGTAGTAGTTTCCCGCCGTGCCCATGCCGAAGGCCGGTGCGGTGATGCGGTCGTCGATGGCAATCAGCGAATCGAGGCCGGCGAAATCCGCGTCGCGGTAGCGGCCGGTGGCGACCAGGCGCAGGCGCATCTTGCGCACGAAGCGGCGCTCATACAGGCGGTTGTCGGAAGCGGCGATGCGCCGCGCGCAGGCGTCCAGATCGAGCGGCGCGGACACGCCACAAACGCCGCGCACGATTTCCGCGGCCGAATCGCCCAATTCACCGGCCAGTTTCAGCGCCACGTTCCCGCCCAGCGAGAAGCCCACCACGAAGGCCGGCGCGCGGCCCTCCTGGCGAAAGAGGCGCAGCACCGCCGCCAGATCGCCGGTCATTCCGCCGTGGTATAGAGTGGCCGAATGCCGCTCCGTGCCGCCGCAGGTGCGCATGTGGAAACGGTGCGCGGCGTAGCCGGAGCGCAGCGCGGCGGCGGCCAGGCTTTCGATATAGCCCGCTCGCCCCGAGCCTTCCAGCCCATGCACCATCACGATTTCACCTTTCGCCTCCGCATCCGGACGCTGCGATTCCACCAGAACACGAACGTCCGGTTCCGTTTCGATGAGCCGCCGCTCGATCGGCTGCACCGCGCGCGCCCGCCGCCAGAAATGCGACGCGATAGTCTGCGCGTGCGGATTGCGGAAGAGCGGATGGAAGGGAATCATCGAGGCGGAAGTTCGTAGCGCCGGCGCTGCGCGGCAATCGTCATGCGGCCGTGGCGCACGCAGTCTTGCGTGCAGGGTCGAGAGTCGTCTCGACCTTTCTTTCGTCTGCTGAAGCGTGCGCCGGTAAGAGTGACGGCGCGGCAAGCAGGAGTGCGCGCGCCACATCCGCCCGCGCTCAACGTTTCGCCACCACGGTGATTGCCGTGACGTAGTACTTCACGTCTTCCACCACCACCGTGGCTTTGATGTGATCGCCCACCTTCAGTTTGGCGAACTCTGGATCGGGCTTGACGGGATAATCCATCGTCATCGCCTCCATCCAGTCGCCAATCGCGCCGGCGTCGATGGTGGCCGTCTTCGAAGCAGCGTCCAGCGCTTTCACGTCGCCTTCCATCGGATAGCGTTTTACCTGCGCGGTAGAAGCGCAGGCAGCCAGCAGCAGCGCCGGTGCCGCCAGGAGGATTCGCCGCCTCACCGATTCCAATCCTCGCAGACCCGAGGCGCTGGCATGACGAACTTGGGATCGATCGATTCGGCCGGCGGCGCCGGAACGGCCATACGGTCCATCTTGCCTTTGGGTATCGGCGCGCGCAGCAGCGGAACGGAACACGCCTTCGGCAGCATCGCCATCGCGCCGCCACGGTGCCGCGCTGCTGCGGGCGCTGGGAACAACCGCGCGGCCAAGTCGCCTTGGAGCTGCTGCGCGTCCGGCTGGAGCCAATCGAGCCGTTGCGGCAGTTTCTGGAAAGCTTCGGGACCGGCCGCCTGGGGCGGGGAAGTCTGCGCCAGCAAAGCGCACGGCAGCAAAACAACCAGAATGCAGATGCGCATGTGGGCCTCCTAGCAGCCAGTATCGCGCGCGAAACGGGATGCCGCAAGCGCCGCGCCGCTGCGCGGCTTTATCGCCTCAGGTAAGCGTCGTCCTTGTCGATCCAGTCCTGCCGGATCGGGCTGAACACATCCAGATCCACCGTGTCTTCGAGCGCCTCGGCGCTGTGCGGCACGTTGGAGGGAATCAGCATCACCTGCCCCTTGGCCACCGTCACCTCTTTGCCTTCCAGGCGAAACAGCAGCGCCCCTTCCAGGATGTAGCTGATCTGCTCGCTTTCGTGCTGGTGGGTCGGCACCACCGCGCCCTTCTTGAAGAAGATCCGCGCCAGCATGGCCTTCTTGCCGGTGACGTACTGGCGCGACGATTTGTCGGTCAATACCTCTTTTTCCATCTCATCCCAGTTGTAAAGTTCCATGGCTGTCGGCTCCTCGCGTTCACTTCTTTCCTTTGGCGGCTTTGTACGCTTCGCGGACCTCGCCGATCTGGCGGGCGTGCGATTCGGTGTGGGTCGCGGCGCCCTCCAGCAACTGGCCGAGCGTCATGCAGCCGCGTTTCGTGTGATTGCCGGCGCGCTCGTAGACGGTCTCCGGCAGCGCCTTCAACAGGTCGTAGTTCTCCGCGCGCGTTCTGCGCAGCGTCTCGAGCGACTGCTTCGGCTTGCGGCGCGCGTAATCCAGGTGGTTGGCCCATGCGTCCTGATCGGTCCAGATCAGCGTCGGCGAGTCCTCCGCGATCACCTGGCGAAAGCGGTGTGTCATCACGATCTCTGTGTCGGCGAGGTGCGCGGCAATCTGGCGGATGCTCCATTTGCCGGGCGCCATGACGAAGTCTTCTTCCTCGCCAAAGACGCCGGTAAGGACGACGGCCAGCAATTCCGGTCCACGGCGATAGCGTTCGAGTAGTTCGGGTATATCCGGCATGGCGTGTGTGAATGAAGCAATTATACAACTGAGTGGTCGTTGGTCTCACGTCGGCGCCGGTCTTTTCGCTTTACAATGGACCAATGGTAGGGCCGCTGTTCGACGACCCGGCCGGCTTCGATCGCGCTGGGCTCGCAGCGCGTTTGCACGCGCTGGCCGGCCGGAAGATTCTGATCGGTGGCAGCTCGTGGAAATACGAGGGCTGGCTCGGGCAAGTCTACTCGCGCGATCGCTACCTTTCGCGCGGGCGGTTTTCCACGAGGCTGTTTCAAAGCGAGTGTCTGCGCGAGTATGCCGAAACCTTCCCCACCGTCTGCGGCGACTTCGCCTTCTACCAGTTCCCCAGCGTGGATTTCTGGCGCAAGCTATTTGCGCAGACGCCGGCGCATTTTCAATTCGCCTTCAAAGTGCCGGAACAAATAACCTGCAAAGTGTTTCCAGCCCATCCGCGCTACGGCTCGCAGGGCGGCAGGGAGAATCCGGCGTTTCTCGATGCGGTTGCGCTGCGGGAGATGTTCCTCCGCCCGTTGCTGCCCTACCGCGGCCAGACTGGCGTGCTGATTTTCGAATTCGGCGCTTTCGGCCGGCGCAGTTTCGCCGCCGCCGATGAGTTCGTCGCCCGCCTGGACCCGTTTCTGGCCGCGCTGCCGCCCGACTTCCGTTACGCGGTGGAGATTCGCAATCCGGAGTTCCTCACCGCCGATTATTTCGCCTGCCTGCGCAGTCGTGACGTGGCGCATGTGTACAACGCGTGGTCCCGTATGCCGGAGTTGGGCCGCCAACTGGCCCTGCCCGATTCCACTACCGCCGATTTCCTGGTGTGTCGCGCCCTGTTGCGTCGCGGCCGTACGTACGAGAACGCGGTGGCTTCCTTCTCGCCCTACACCTTAGTGAAGGACCCTAACCCGGAAGCCAGGGAGTCGATGCGCGTGCTGATCGGCCGTGCCCGCGAAGAGAAGAAGTTTCTGTTCCTGTTCGTCAATAACCGGCTGGAGGGAAACGCTCCGCTGACGATTCTTTCTCTAGTCGATCCGTAACTCCTTGGGGAAGGAGCTTCTTCCGCCAGAAGCGCAGCCAAGCCTAAAGATTCCGCCGCTTCAGACGATTACTGTAATTGGCTGAGGTTTCGATGGAACTGCTGGTCGCGCGGCAACCGATTTTCGATGCGCAGATGCGCGTATTTGGCTATGAGATGCTGTTCCGGTCCAGTGGTCTGAACGAATTCGACGGGACGGAAGAGAACGCCGCGACGGCGCAGGTGATCAGCGCGGTTTTCGGCTCGGCCGAAACCGATCGGTTGGTTGGGCGTAAGAACACCTTTATCAATTTCCCCCAAAAGATGCTGCTCGCAGGCACGGCATCCATCTTGCCGCCGGACCAGACCGTGGTGGAGGTCCTCGAAAACGTCGAGGTGGACGAGGATGTGGTGGAAGCCTGTCGCGCGCTCCGCGGGCGCGGGTACCGCTTGGCTCTGGACGACTTTACGACGCCGGAGAAGGTGGAGACACTGGTCCCCATCGCCGACTTCCTGAAAGTGGACTTCCGCGCCACTAGTCCTGCCCAACAAATGGATGCCGCCGTGCGCTTCAAAGGCCAACTGCAACTGCTGGCTGAGAAAGTGGAATCGCAGGAGGAATTCCGCAGGGCTACCGACATGGGCTACCATTTCTTTCAAGGTTACTTCTTCGCCCGTCCGGTGATTGCTTCCAGCCGCCAGATCCCAGGGTTTAAGCTGCAGTTTCTCAGAATCCTGAATGAGATTCACCGCCCGGAACTGAACTTCCACAAGCTGGCGGACTTGCTCAAACGCGAGCCAGCGCTGTCCTATAAGCTGCTGCGGTTCGTAAACTCGGCGTGGTTCGGCCTGCGCGCGCCGGTCGAATCCCTCGAACGCGCGCTGACGACAATCGGGGAAGACGCGGCGCGCAAATGGCTCTCGGTGCTCACCATGGCGAATCTGGCGGCGGACCATCCCACCGAACTGGCGGTCAGCACGCTGGTCAGAGCGCGCTTTTTCGAGTTGCTCGCCAGAGAGGCCGGATTGTCGTATCTGCGCGACGATTGTTTCCTCGTAGGTATGTTCTCCCGTCTGGATGCCATGCTGGGGCGGCCGCTGGAGGAGTTAGTGGAAGGCTTGAACCTGCACGGTCAGATCGTCCGCACACTGCTTGATCGTCCGCAGCCCGGCGACGCGATGCCGGCGGTGTGGAAACTGGTGCTCGCCTACGAGCGTGGCGATTGGGACACCCTGGGCGCCGGCGCACCGGGCGTCGACCTGAAACCGCAAACCCTCACCGCGTGCTATGCGGAATCCGTGAGTTGGGCGGACGGCGCTGAATTGTCGTAGATGGCTGTCCGGCCTGCGGCAGTCCTAATTCCGACAGCGACCCGGCAAGGCTGTACGTCGGCCGGGAGGATGGATGCGCCGGGATCACCTAGGTGGGACAATAATTGGGTAACATAACCTTTCTTGCAATAAATAACCTTAGGAGGCTATCTATTGTTAGTATCGGATACTATCAGTACCATACCGCTAATCGTCCAACCCTGGTACTATGGAGGGTTCCATGAACGTACAGTGGCTACAGATGCGCATTAGCGAGGAGCTGGAGCGGCGGGAGCGTGAAGACAACATTCGGAACAGGCTGCCCACCGCGCTCGACGAACTGCACGAGAGTTTGGTTGAGTGCCTCGAGACCTACACCGCGGCGTTCGGCCCACGCTCGGCGAGCATCCATTTCGTTTCTGGCCGCATACGCATCGAGGCGCGCGAAGAGGTGGATGGCCGCTGGGCGACGCAGTCGGAGATCATCATTACCAACGATCTGAAACTGCCCGGTTTCCGCATCGATCGGGCCGGTGAGCCATACCTGGTCGAAGTGGGTGTGCTGGCCGGCGACAAGATCTTTTACCGCGACGGCGACGACTATATCACGATCGAAGAGCTGACCCGCCGCATTCTCGACCGCGCCCTGTTTCCGAAGCTGGTGGAGTAAGGTCGCGCGCTTCCAGCGTGTCCAATTGGTCCGTCCGCAGCCTCGCTCCCATTATTCGCCACTTGCGTACTTGGCCCACTCGGCGGCGATGCCGGCGCTCTTCGCATCGCCTTCGTGGATGATGACCCGGTAACGGAAGCGCACCGACTGGCCCGGCGCAATCGTCAGGGAACCATCTTTGGTCTTGTCGCCCGTGAAGGCTGCCAGCGCAAACGGGTTGGCCGCGAACAGGCCGTAGCCGCGGGCATGCCACCGTACGGGATGGCGGGGATTCTCGGGGTGGTCCAGAATCGCTATACCCACCGCTTCGCCGTTCACCACTCCGGAGTAATCGCACCAGTTGGAGGGCTTGCCCCAAACCTGTCTCTCGCCCGCCAGGCCGTCGGCGTTCGTGATGAGCCCACTGCCGCCGTTCTCCTGTAACGCCGGCCGCATACGGATGCCGAGAGCGCCATCCTTGGCGTCGCCGAAGGTCACGGCTTCCGCCGCCGCGGTCAGCGTGATATCGAGATCGACGATGCGCAGCTTCGAGCCGGCGTAGAACGTCATCCGTCGCGATTCGGTCAGCAGCTTGCGGCCCGCCAGGTCGGTCCAGTCGAAGGTGGCTGCAATCAAGCCGTGCTCCTTGCCGCCGCTCACCTCGTCCAGCTTGGCGAGGACGATCTTGCCGCGATTGGGCGTCGTGTAGTTCGCTTCGTTATTCCAGAAATCGATTCCGTTGACCTTTTCGTGCGCGAACCACAGCCCGCGTTGATGCGGGTGGTCGGGCTTGGCGATGTCCGCTTCCTCGGCGACCTTTTCCATCGGCCACATGCGGGTGACGTACGTGCCCGAGGGCGCGCGCAGTGGATGCAAGTAGGGCTTGGTGATGCCGTCGCCCGCGACGAAGAACTCCGTGAACGGCTGCCCGTCGATGATGACGCCGATCTTCGCGGCGCCTGGATAGCCCTTCGCAATGGCCCCGCCGCTCAGTTCCAAGGCGCCGGGATAGATCTTCATGGCGACGCCGGCTGTCGCCGGATCCGGAGCGGCTTTCACTTGCGCGGCCAGCGGCCAGGCCAGTGCCGCGACGGCAAGGAGAGAAAGAACCCGATTGGTCATTTCTCCATCTTATCCGTGTTGCCCCGATTGAATCGGCGCAAGGAGGCGCCCGCAAACGGCCGTTGGCAGGTCGAAACCCGCCCTACTTGGCTCTCTCACACCTCGAAGCGGATGCCTTGCGCCAGGGGCAATTGGCCGGACCAGTTGATCGTGTTGGTCTGGCGGCGCATGTAAGCTTTCCATGCGTCGCTGCCGGATTCGCGTCCGCCGCCGGTGTCTTTCTCGCCGCCGAAAGCGCCGCCGATTTCCGCGCCGCTGGTGCCTATGTTCACGTTGGCGATACCGCAGTCGGAACCGCGATGGCTCAAGAATGTTTCAGCGGCCACGAGATTGTTCGTGAATATGGCGGAGGAAAGGCCCTGCGGCACGGCGTTATGCCAGTGGATGGCTTCGTCCAGATCGTGGAACTCGATCAGGTAGAGGATTGGTGCGAAGATCTCCTCCTGGAGAATCGGCATCTCGGGCTGAGCGCGCACCAGCGTCGGTTCGACGTAGCAACCGTCCAGGCGTTTTCCGCCGTACAGGATTTCGCCGCCTTGTTCGCGACTGCGGCGAATGCCGTCCATCATGTCGTCCACCGCCCGGGCGTTGACCAGCGGTCCCATCAGCGTAGTCTCGTCGATGGGAGCGCCAATCTTCACCTGGCGGTATGCGCTTTGGAGTGCCGCGGCGATCTTCGATGCAATGCCACGCTGCAGGAACAGGCGCCGCGTGGTGGTACAGCGCTGGCCGGCCGTGCCCACGGCGCCGAATAGCACCGCTCGCACGACGAGCGCCGGATCGGCGTCGTCCATCACGATGATGCCATTGTTGCCGCCCAGTTCGAGGATGCTGCGGCCCAGCCGGCGCGCCACCACTTCGGAGACGTGGCGGCCCACTTCGGTCGAACCGGTAAAGCTGACCAGCGGAATGCGGCGATCGGCGATCAGCGTCTCGCCCACTGACGCGCTCTTGCCGATTACCAGGTTGAAAACACCCTTCAGCCCATGCCGGTCGAGCACACGATTGCAAATCTTCTGCACGGCGATGGCGGTGAGTGGTGTCTCCGACGATGGCCGCCACAGTATGCAATCGCCGCACACGGCCGCAATGAGAGCGTTCCACGACCACACGGCCACCGGAAAATTGAACGCGCTGATGACGCCCACGATCCCCAGCGGGTGCCACTGTTCGTACATGCGGTGCCCAGGGCGCTCGCTGTGCATGGTGAGGCCGTAAAGCTGGCGCGAGAGACCGACCGCGAAATCGGCGATGTCGATCATCTCCTGCACTTCGCCTAAGCCCTCGGCGAGAATCTTGCCCATTTCGAGCGTCACCAGCGCGCCTAGGTCGGCCTTGTGGGCGCGCAACTCGTCGCCGATTTCGCGCACGATGGCGCCGCGTTGCGGTGCGGGGATCATGCGCCACTCGTCGAAGGCCGCAACGGCACGCGCCATCACAGCCTCATAATCGTCCAGGCCGGCCATCTGCACCCTTGCCAGCGTTTCACCGGTGGCGGGGTTGAGCGACGCCAGCTCGCCGCCACCCGGATTGGCGATCCAGTCGCCCCAGCAGGCGCCGGAATTCAACGGCTCGATGTGGAGTTTTTCGAGAATCTCCGCAGTGGAATGTTCGGTGGCGGGCACGCCCCTATTTTAGTGCGGCTGGCTGGACATGGTCGAGCGGAACAGTGCAAGTCGCGCGGCCGCGCGTTCAACCTGCGTCGATGTCTTGCTTCGCGAGCGGCCGCGCGGGATTTCCCGCGACGGTCGTTCCCGGGGCGACCGGCTTGACGACCACCGCTCCCGCCGCAACCGTGCTTCTGTCACCGACATTCGCCAACACCACCGCGGAAGCACCTATCCAGCACTGCTCGCCGATTACGACTTCCACAAACTCACGGCCATCGTCGGTCAGCCGGCCTTGCGAATCCCGTTTGTGCTGCTGGCGTCCGCTGAGGACTTGCACGGCGGGGCCGAGGCGCGTGCCAGCACCAATCGTCGCGCATCCAATCACGCAATATGGCCCCACTCCGGCCCCACGTTCCACGGTTGCCTGCGGGTGGGCAAAGAGGGCGCCGAAGCTGATTTCGCAGTCGCGCGAGCAACTGCGTAGCGTCATCCTGTAGTAGGCAACACGCGCGTAGTCGCCCACCAACCCGGGGGCGAGCGCGCAGAGATGGGCGAAAAAACTGAAGACGCCAGGGAGGCGCCCGAACCCCGAGGCCGCCGCACACGGAAATGCGAGCGCGAGAAACACCCCGCCGGCCAGCCTTTTCAATAACTGCCGCAAGTTTTCACTCCCGAGTCCCCCCCGGTGTAGCACGCCTCGACATTTGCAGTCAATTGCGTTCGCAGTTTCGGGTTTTGCGACTCACCAGCATGAGGCCGGCTCGAATCCGAACGGAGCCGCGACCAGAGGCAGCGGTCGAATGGATCGGAGACTCGAACATAGCCACTACACTCGGCCTGCTGGCCGATGATGCTCGCTTCCAGCGTTCCCTACGGTCGCTGCTCGGATTCCTTTACTCCTCGTGCAGCGCTCGCGACGGGGAAACCCGCGAGGCACGAAAGGCGGGTATCCAGCAGGCCAGCAACGCCACTGCGGCGAGAATCGATGGCGCCAGGATGAAGGTTACACCATCGTTCGGGCCGATACCGAACAACATGCCGCGGACGGCACGCGAAGCGGCAAGCGATATCAGCAGGCCGGCCGTCACGCCGGTCGCCACCAGCAGCCAGCACTCCCTCAGGACCGTTGCCTGAATGCTCCCTGGCGTAGCGCCGAGCGCGGAGCGGATGCCGAACTCGCACACACGCTGCTCCACCGAGTACGCGACCACGCCGTAAACTCCTATGCTCGCCATCGCCAGTGCCAGCAGGCCGAAGCCCGTCAGCAGGGTTGCCGACAGCGTCTGCGCCCACAGCGTCTCGCGAATGGTGGTGCGGACGCCTTCGGAAGCGAGCGGGACGTTCCGGTCGAGCGCCTGCATTCGCAGCCGCACGTCCGCCGCCACGGCGGCGGGGTTGCCCGCTGTGTGAACATACACGACGGCAGTGGGGAAGTAATACTGTTGGAGCGACAGATACAGCACCGGCTCCGGCGCATCGTCCAGGGCCCGGTAATGAGAGTTGCGGACCACGCCCACGATTTGAACCGGCACATTCTCGCCGCCAAACTCGATCACTTGGCCAACGGCATCTTCAGCGGGCCAGAAGAAGCGCGCCGCGGCTTCGTTGACCAGGGCGACGCGAGGGCTGTCGGTTCCGTCCCGGTCGCTGAAATTGCGTCCCTCGATCAATGGGATGCGCATCGTGTGAAAATAGCCCGTCCAGACGACGCCGGTTAACGTCACGTGCCCCTGGCCGTTATCCACGCCCGGCCGCAGCACGTGGCGCGCGGAGGAAACCCGCAACGGTTGATCCTTGGCGAGCGACGCTGCGTCGACGCCCGGCGTGGCCGCCGCTGCCTCCACCGCGCGCCGTTCGTAGATGCGGCCTCGCACTTCGTCGTAACCGGCATCGGCTGCGTTGAAGACCACGATGCCCATGCGATCCGCGTCAAACCCCGGATCCGCGTGCGTTGCCGCGCTCAGGCTGCGGAGGAACAGCGACGCTCCGGTCAGCGCCACCACCGAAAGCGCGATCTCACACGCCACCAACGCAAACCGCAGCCGGGATCGGCTCCGCCCTCCCGCCGGTTGCGAGCCGCGCTCTTTCAGATCGCCGGCAAGATTGGCCCGTGAAGCCCGCCACGCAGGAATCATGCCGAACAGCACGCCGGTCAATGCGGAAGCGCCCACGGCGTACAGCAGCACCGTCGAGTCTATCGCCGGCCGCGCATAGAAGTGGCTGAACTGCACCGGACGAAGGGCCCAAAGCGCCAGGCCCGCCCAGTGCGCCAGCAGCAATCCCACGCCACCGCCCAGCGCCGCCAGGACGAGGCTTTCGGTGAGCAGTTGGCGCATCAACCGCCGTCGGCTGGCTCCCAGTGCCAGACGTACGGCGATTTCCTTGCTGCGCGCCGCGCCTCGCGCGAGCAGCAGATTTGCCACGTTGGCGCACGCAATCGCCAGCACCAGGCCGGACACAATCAGCAGCAGCGTGCCCGCGCGCTCGATGCCGGCTCGCGCGTTCGGGTTCCGTGAAGCGTCGGCTAGCGGATTGAGTTTCACGCGGAGTCCAGCGTTCTCCTCCGGGTACTCGCGCTCGATGTCGCGCGAGATGGTCAGCATCTGCGCCTGCGCCTGCGCCGCGCTGACGCCGGGCCGCAGGCGTCCCACCGCCGTGAAGGCGAGGGCACGCCGCAGGTGGACCCAGTTGGGGAAGGGAAGTACCTGCGCATACATCGTCATCGGTACCCACACTTCCGCCGCGTACAGCGAATCGATGCCGTGGAATCCTTCCGGCGCCACGCCCACGATCTGGTACTGGCGGCGGTTTAACTCGATGGTGCGCGAAGTCACCTGGGGATCGCAGGCATACACACGTTTCCATAAGCCGTAGCCGATCACGGCCACCGGCCGCGCGCCCGGCACGCGGTCCTCATCTTCGAGGAAGGCACGGCCGGCGACCGGCTGCACACCCAGCGTCGAAAAGTAGTTGGCCGAGGCAATTTCGCCGACGAGTTGCCGCGCGTCGCCGTGGCCCGTGAAGTTCACCGACAGCAGCGAGGAAACCAGCAGCGACGAGAAGACTGTGTTGCGGTCGCGGTAGTCTCTATAGTTGAGGTAGGAAACCAGCCAACGGCCTGGGTTGCGTGGATCGATTGTGCTGAGCGACAGTAGTCGCGCTGGTTCGCGGACGGAAGGACGTTGCAGCAACAGCGCATCGATCAGACTGAAGATCGTAGTGTTGGCGCCGATCCCCAGCGCCACCGAAAGCAGCGCGGCACTGGCGAACGTGCGGTGCTTGGCTAACGACCGGAGTGCGAACCGCAGGTCCTCGATCACGAGACTCCCCACATGGAGACCCGTAGTATACAACTCCTCTGGTCCATCCCGGCGCGCTGACTTCCTGGGCATCTGCTCCAACGCAGCCATGCTGGTGGTTTTCGGCCACTTCCCGGCCGGGCTGGCACCCTGTAACTATCTGAAAAAAAGGCGGCAGGTCTTTGGCAGACGCTTTGCTGCTACGTCAGCGGACTTGAGAGAGGATCCGGGTATGCTTCAGAGGCGACTGCGTTCGATGGGATGGGTTCTGGCGGCCGTTCTCACGGTTGCCGCTGGCGCGCCCCTCGGGGCGCAGGTTCCTGGCGCGTCGGGTGGGCCGGCGGCTCCGCAGATGGGACAGAATGGCGACGATCAGCAACATGGCGTCGCCCGCATCAGTGTAATGGAGGGACAGGTTTCAGTGCGCCGCGGCGACGCCGACTGGGTGGCAGGCGTGATCAACGCGCCGCTACTGACCGACGATCGAATTTCGACCGGTCCCAATTCGCGGGCAGAAGTTGAATTCGACGCGGCCAACCTGCTCCGCCTGGGCGGGATGGCTGAAATCAGAATCAGCGCCCTGGAGGCTGGCCGGCTTCAAGTGGAACTTTCACATGGCACAGTAACTTACCGCGTATTAAGGCCTTCCTCCACCAACGCTGAGGTGGATACTCCGAATATCTCAATCAAACCAAGCAGGGTCGGGGCTTATCGCATCTCCGTGACCGACGCCGGCCAGACAGAGGTCACTGTCCGGGAAGGGGACGTCGAAATCTTCTCGCCGCGCGGATCGCAGTGGGTGAATGCCGGACAGATGATGATTGCGCGCGGCTCCACGGCCGATCCTGAATTCCAGATAGTAACCGCCGGCGCACCGGATGGCTGGGATGCGTGGTCGGAGAGCCGGGATCGCGTCCTCATGCAATCGCGCAGTGCGCAGCGCGTTCCGCAGGGAGTTTACGGTTCCGAGGATTTAGACAATCACGGATCTTGGGTCTACACTCCCGACTATGGCAACGTCTGGCAACCGCAGGTAGGGCCCGGTTGGGCGCCTTATCAAGCGGGGCAATGGGAGTGGTTGGATTGGTACGGATGGACCTGGGTCAGCGCCGATCCTTGGGGCTGGGCTCCGTATCATTACGGGCGCTGGTTCAATCGAGCCGGCTACGGCTGGCTGTGGTATCCGGGCGTTTTCGGCGTGCCGCATTATTGGTCGCCTGCGCTGGTCGGATTCTTCGGCTTCGGCGGTGGAGTTGGCTTCGGGGTCGGCTTTGGCTTCGGCAACATCGGTTGGGTGCCGCTGGCGCCGTATGAAGTCTTCCACCCATGGTGGGGAAGGGGCTACTACGGCTCCGCCGGATACATCAGCCGTTCCATGAATATTACTGGCGTAAATATTAGAAACGCCTATCGCAATGCACGTGTGGCAAATGGCGCCACCGGCCTTTCCGTACATGACTTCCAGAACGGGCGCGGTGCCAACATCGTGCGGCCCACCGCGTCGCAATTCGCCTCGGCGGGAATGATCCGTGGCGCGGTTCCACTGGCGGCGGGCGGCGGTGCCACAAGATTCTCCGGCCGGGCGGCGTCTTACACACCGAGAAGCACTGGCCGCACAACGTTCTATCATGCTCCGCAGACGGCCGCTGGTGCGAGCGGACGCTTCAGCTCTGCGCGGATGAGTGGCGCTGCCGGTTCCACGGGCTGGAGCCACTTCGGCGCGCCGGGGGGCGGTCAGCGGCCAGGCATGCTGAACACGCGGTCGTCCTCTCCATCGAGCGGTTGGCAGCGGCTGGGCGGAGCGAATTCGGGGTACCATGGCAACCCGTACTCGGGCAGCGGGACGCATTACACCGCGCCGAGCTACAGCGCGCCGCGTTCGACCGGCGGCGCCAGCCGCGCGGGTAGTGCGAGCCGCAGCAGCGGCGCCGTTCATTCGAGCGGCGGAGGCAGCACGGCGAAACGGTAGGGCAAAAGTTTTCGAGAGAGCATCAACTTCTTCCCTTGGGCCCGGTCTTCCAGTAACGGAGACCGGGCCGTTTTTTTTCTGCGCAGCTCCGGGCCGACGCTTATGGAGCCAGAACTGGCTGGCGCTTTCGGTCGCCAATTGACGGTCGTTGGGCGTGGGGCTCAGCGCTTGCGGCCGGCCAGCGCACGCCAGACGAAGAGCAGGTTCTGCGGATTCTCTCCGATGCGGCGGGCCGTGTACGGCCACCAGTGGGCGCCATACGGAACGTACAAACGAAGCTGGTCGCCGGCGGCGAGGATTTTCGCTTGCAATTTCGGCCGCACCCCGTACAACATCTCGAATTCGTACTCACCGGGGGCGTAGCCGGATCGGCGCGCCAGAGTCCGTATCGAATCGATCAGCGATTCGTTGTGGGTGGCGAAGACTGGAAAACACCCGGCCTCGCGAGCTTTGCCGGACAGCATGAGCGCGGCCAGGCGCAAGTACGCCTCGTTAATGTCCGCACGGCGCGTCCAGGCGATTGCGCTGCGCTCGGAAAATGCGCCCTTCACGAGGCGGACGCACGGGACGCGGCCGCGCAACAGACCGGCGAGGTCGGCTTCGGTTCGGCGCAAGTAGGCCTGTAACGTGATGGCGGCGGGAATGCCGCGCTTGGCCAAAAGGCTGCGCAGCCGGATGGTGCAATCGACGTAGGAGACATCCTCCATATCGATCATCAGGAAGCTGTGCGCGGAGTGCTGCGCCGGGAACGACGCGGCCAGGCGAAGGGCGTTCTCCTCGCCGAGCTCGGGGCGAATGGAATAGCCGATCTGTGTCGGGTCGACCGAAACGTGCGTGTCCAGACCGCGCGGGTCGAGCTGCGGGAGAAGCCGGACCAGGCTATCGACCGTTTGCCGCGTGACGGCCGTGTCGGTGATGTATTCGCCCAGGAAGAACAACGAGGCGCGGATGCCACGCTGGCGCAGAGCGAGCGCCGTACGAAGCGCCGCGTCTTCATCGGGTCCGCCGACGAACTGGTTGGCAGGCGACGAGAGGCTGCGAGTGCCTTGCAGAAAGCGGGTCAGGGAAGAGCTGCGCGCCAGCGCGATCATCATGTTCTGCCAGAGGGATGCCACGACAGACCCAGAGTATCAGACAAAAGAGTGTGCAGGTACTTCAATTGGCACATTGAAAATTATGTCGTATCGGTATCTTGGAACGGGCTTTATGCGATCACGCTGCAAGTTATTCGTTTCGGTTGTTCGACGAAAAGCCGGACGGACTCCCGGCCCTGCAAGCGCGACAGGCTTCGGTGCGGGCGAGGGGCGACGGATGGCGGGAGGCTACGAGGAGGACATTTCAAACTGACCCACTACCCAATAAGTTGACATAATATCGGTTATCAGAAGCTGGGAACGGCTGACCCAGCCCTCGAATCCGCAGTGCCGCCAAGACCCGAGAAAACCGGCTCAGGACACCTCGAACCGTAGGACGAATCGGGTCCCGGCGCAATCGACTTGCTCCAGGGATCCTTCCAGTTGCTTCGTCAGGATCTCGACGATGCGCAATCCTACCGACCTGCCACTCCGGGTGGCGGAATTCGGCGAGAAGCCAACACCATTGTCTTCGACACGCAACTCCAGCTCTCCCGGTGCAACGAAGCGCAAAGCAACCAGAATCTCGCCGCTGCGCTGGTCCGGGAATGCGTGCTTGAACTATTCACCACCAATTCGCTCAGAATAAGCGCGCACGGAACGGCGCGGTGGATTCCTATTTCGATAGGTTCGGTGTCCAGCCGGATGGCGATCCGGCCAGCCTCACCGCCATAGACGCTGCGCAATTCCTGCAGGAGCTCCCCGGCATATTCGGCAAAGTCGATTCTGTCCAGGTGGTCGGTTCCGGAAAGGCGCTCGTGGATGAGCGCGATCGATCGAACGCGCCGCTGGCTGTCCTCCAGCGCAGCATGGGCCTCGACGCCCTCGATCGCGCTCGCCTTCATACTGAGCAGGCTGACGATCACCGCCAGGTTGTTCTTTACGCGGTGGTGCACCTCTTTGAGGAGGACCGTCTTTTCCGTCACGGCCGCTTCCAGTTCGCGCAGTGTTTCCTCCAATTCCCGATGGGCACGATGCTGCTCGGTGACCTCGCTGGCGACCACCAGGATTTGGACGGCTGTTGCCACAGACGCGGTTGGGAGCGCGACGGGCAACGGCACACAAGAGACATCGAAATAGCGCTCCTCGGGCGGCGAGCCGGGTGCGCGGCGCCGCGGAATCGCCATCCCAGTGGCGTGGAATACTCTTTGTGTGTCGCGCACCTGCTCGAGCACCGGCAGAAGTACCGTCACCGCTTCGGGCCAGACCTCGGCCACCGTCCTGCCCACGATCCGCTCGGCGGGCGCGAACGCCTGGTAAGCCGGATTGATCATCTCGAACACGAAATCGCGGCCTCGCAAGAGTGCCATCGATACCGGCGAATGCTCGATCACGGACTCCAGCGTTCGCCGTCGCGCATCCAATTCCCGCCCCATCTCCGACTGCACCCTCTGCGCCTCGGCCGCCGTTCTCTGCGCCTGCTGCAAGCGGTCGAACATGGCGCTGGCCACCACGCCGGTCAATGCGAGCGCGCCCACTCCCAGCAAGTCGTGCGGGTGCCGCAGCCGGAAACTTTGCACGGGCTCAGTGGCAAAGTATAGCGACTCCATGGAGCACAGCACGGTGGTCAGCACACCAGGGCCAAATCCCCCCTGAAACGCGCTCAACAGGATGAAAGGCGCATGAGTGATAAAGGGAATCATGGTTGGGGAATGCAGCGGGAACCGCGCCAGGTGGGCCACCACGGCCAGCAGCACGGCGGCCGTATAGGAGAGCAGCGGCGGTATCTGGCCGTCGGGCTGGCTTCCTGCACTCCCCGTCGTCTTGCGCCGCCCCATCATCGCGCAGGATCTGGCGGACGCTGCAACAAAGCGCGCACGCGCCACGCCAACTCCAGCACGTCGAATGGTTTCGCCAGCAATTCCCCTGGCGGCACTCCGGCCATCCCCGATTCATCCTGGCCGCATCCGGAGACGAAAAGTGTCTTCATCGCGGGGCGCAGAGGCTTCAGCCGCTCGGCCAGATCGAGTCCGGACATGCCTGGCATCACAATATCGGTGACCAGAATGTGGATCGGCCCCGGACAGGATTTCGCGATCCGCTCGGCCTCCTCCGCGTCGCACGCCTCCAGGAGTTGGTACCCTTCCCGCTTCAGACAGCCGCGCATCAGGCGGCGCACGGCTTCCTCGTCGTCGACCAACAAGACCGTCGGTGCCGAATCGTCCGCCGCGGACGCTTTCGGGGGCGCAACCACCTTCTTCGGCTGATCCGCGCGAGGCAGCAGGATTTCGAAGGTGGTGCCGCGCCCGAGTTCGCTGGCGGCCCTGATGTGACCGTCGCTCTGCGTAACAATGGCGTGCACCACGGCCAATCCGAGTCCGGTTCCGGCGCTGGATTTCTTGGTCGTGAAGAAGGGCTCGAAGATGCGGCCCAGTGTGGCGGCATCCATTCCCTGCCCCGAATCCGCCACTCGAATTAGCACGTAGCTTCCCGGCCGGCAGTCCCGCCATGGCGGGCTGTGGCCATCGATGGAGACCAGCGAACTCGAGATACGAACTTCCCCGCCCTGCGGCATCGCATCCCGCGCGTTCAGCGCCAAATTCAGGAAAACTTGTTTGAGGCGGTTGCGGTCGCTGCGGACCCAGCCCTCCGCTGCGGCCAATTCGACCGTCAGCCTGCGGCCCGACCCGATGCTACGCGCGATCAACGGCTCTATTTCGCCAATCACGGCGTCGATGGCGAGGACTTCTGCGCTCGACGCATCCCGCCGGCTGAGCGTGAGCAACTGCCTGCTGATGGAGCCGGCCAGCATGGCGGCGCGTTTGATTTCCGTGGCCCGCTCCCGATCCTGGTCGTTGACGAGGCCGTTCGCCAACTCTTCGGCGTAGCCCAGAATTACCATCAGCAGATTATTGAAGTCGTGCGCGAGCCCCCCGGCCATGTTGGCGATTGCCTCCAACCTCTGCGATTGGATCAGGCGGCCCTCCATTTCGCGGCGTGCCCTTATGTCCCGCACCACCAGAATCGAACCCAGACGCGCCTCCCCCGACCGGTTCTCGGAGCAAGTGATTTCGACCGGCGTGCCGGTTCCCGCTTTCGAAACCAGCCAGTAGGAACGGCGCTCACCCGAGTGCAACTCGAAGACCGGACTCGCCGCGGGGCGGCCGGAAGACTCGTCGTTGAGTTGCAGCACGTCCATCAGCGGCCGTCCGGTGGCATCGGCGCCGGTCCAGCCGGTCAGCCGCTCGGCCGCGGCATTGAGAAAGACCACTTCACCGGATTCGTTGGTGGCGACGATCCCTTCGCCAACACTGCGCAACGTGGTGGAAAGCCAAGCTTCGCTGTTTCGCACGCGCTGTTCCATCTCGTGCTTATACATCGCGATTTGCACGGTGCTGCGCAGGTTCAGGTCGCCAACCGGTTTCAGAATGTAGCCCAGCGGTTCGGTTGTGGTCGCCCGGCTCAGGGTGTCCGCGTCGGCGTGTGCAGTCAGGTAGACGACGGGTGTTTGCAACTCGTCCTTCAGGGCTTGCGCGGCGGCGATGCCGTCCAGTTCGCCTTGCAGGCGGACGTCCATGAGCACCAGGTCGCAGGGGATCTCTCGCGCAATCCGCAGTGCCTCCTCCCCCGAACTGGCGATGGCGGGCACGGCATAGCCCAGCCGCTCGAGCCGCCGCTGGATGTCGTCGGCGATCAGACCCTCATCTTCGACCACCAGGATCTGTTTCTTGACTGGTTGGGCGGATTGCATCTGCCAATACCCCTTCGACACCGTGGGTAATCTTTAGTGAACCACGTCGGATCCGAATCTCATCCTTGACACCATGCGCGTCCCCGGCGCCCACCCGCCGTAGGCACTGTGCGAGCCATGCGCAGTGGCTGAATTCCGATCATAGCCCAAAAATATGCCCCACTGGATGCGGAACCGCGGGACCGCGCCTGCCTTCAAGCCCAAACGACTGTGGGGCAGGATGGCTACCTACGTGCCATCCTGCCCCACGTGTTTCTGTGCCACAAGCGCCCTAGAGACTGCCCGTCCCTGGCGGGCTTAGTGGGCGCTGACGAAGTTCAACGAGATCCGGTCGGTGTTCTCCACCGGCTGCCCGTCGAGCAGGGTCGGTCTGTAGCGCCACTGCATGACGGCTGCCTTGGCGGCCTGGACGAGCAACGGGTGTCCGGAAATGACCTTGACGCCGATGACTTTGCCGTCGCGGGCGATGGTGGCATCGAGTACCACTGTGCCATGTGCGCCGAGCTGGCGGGCGGCGGTTGGATACTCCGGCTCTTTGCGGTAGACCAGCTGAGCGGGGGCGACTTTGCCGCCAGAAACGGCGGCCTTCCTCGCGGCGGCCGGCGGCGCGGGAGCCACCGGGGCGGGCGCGGATCCGAACTGGAGACCGCTGAGGTTGGAATTCACGTTGACGCCGGCGGGCGAGGCCGGAGCGGCATCCAACGCCGCGATCTCCGTCGGGCTGGCCGGGCGCAACCGATCCTTCAGCGAAGCCGCGTTGAAGACCTTAGGAGCAGCCTTCGCGGGCGCTGCCGGTGTTACTTCTTCCGGCGCGGTAGAGGCCGGTTGGGTGTTGGCAGCAGGCTCTGCAGTCTGCGGTGCCGGCTGGATCGCTTTGGCTTGGGTCGGGCTCGTAGCGGGCACCTTGCCGTCCGGCATGGGCGACGGCCTCGTGCGCAGCGAGCGAACCGACTCGGTCGTCGTCTTCCTTTGGTCGGTCCCCGTCACTTCCATATTGAAGCTGACGTCACCAGTCACCGGCGTGTAGACAATGCTGCCGGTCTTGAGCTGGTTGGAGTCCATGTCGTAATTCTCGTGCCTCTCCCCATCGTTGATGGACAGTACGCCATGGCTGGCATTGACGATCGCGGCGGAATTCTTGTTCCAGGTGAGCAACAGATCGGTACCGCTCGGCTCCACGCGCAGCGTCAGTTCGGCAGCCGCCGAACCCACGGTGGTGGCAGTCTGGGTGTGCGTCAGGTAGCCGGGATAGATGAACAGCACAACCAGCGCAGCCAGAAGAACGGCGATACCACCGATCACCAAGGGGAGTTTTCCGCCGCTCGACTCCTCGACCGGGGCAGCGCCGCTCAGCGAGCCAAATACCGGCCTCTCGCCCGGCGGTTTCTCGGCGGCCGCCTTAGCGGCTGGTGCGGCTTTCGGCTCGACCACAGGCGGAGGCGGGGGAACTTTCGCCATAGGGGGCGGCAGCTTGACTTCCTTGGGCGTCGGCTTAGGTTCGGGTGGCGCGGGGCGAACGGGAGCGGCGGCCTTCATTTCGGGCGCCGGCACAGGCGGTTTGATTTCCGGCGGTCTCCGTTCCACCCTGTCGACAGGCGGTGCGGGGGGCCTGACTTCGGGGGGCGGCGCGGAAACGGCGGAATCGCGCCGCAGACCGATCGGCACGACCTGCGGCCGGATCGTAGGTTTGACGACCGGCGGAACGCTGGGCGCGGCAGCCACCGGAGGCGGTGGCGGTGGCGCGGCCGCCGGAGGCGTCCACAGCGAAGGCGTTAACTGCGAAGAACGGAAGGGAAACTCCAAATAGCTCGCTTCGCCGTGGAAGACGCCATCCTCCCTAATGAAGAGGCCGCCGACGCTGGTCTTGGTGGCAAATGGCCGGACCAGCAAAGCGATGTGGTTGGCGCCGCGAAAGCGCACATCCAGAAACGATAGATCGTCCGCATCCAGGCTGAGCCCTTTTCGGCTGTGTGCGCGGAAGAAACCCGCCACCGGAATGGCGCCGGGCGCACTATGCTGTTCGATCGCCCGCTCGAAGCGCCCCAGATCGGCATCGGACAGACGATAGAGCGGCCCACGGGTGTAGTCGCATTGGACCGACTCATAGTCCTGCACGATCACGGTCGCGGGGCTGCCGGGGATCACCGCGCCCAGCAGGACACCGCCAATCTCCGATCCTTGCGACGTCAGGGAGCGAAAGTTCTCAATAACTTCGTTCTCCAACCGGTCGATGCAATCGAAAGCGAGCCGTACTGCGACCGGCTTCTGGGGAACCTCCCAAAGATAAGTGGACAGGGGTGCGGATATCGGTTCGCCGCGTTCCCGCCGTGCTGTCGATTCAGCCATCTCTAGTTAACCTCCGCCCGTTGAAATTCTGGGCTATTCACTTCACGGGTCAATTTTACCGGAAATCGAAGCAATATATACCCTAAAATTCACTCTATTAACCAAAAGCAACGGTACTGTTCGGCAGCGTTTTAGCCGATAACTATCCAGATATATAACCCGCGATTATCCAGCGTTATCAGAAAAATACTGTCACCTTTCACTCTAGCAATTATCGAATTGTGTGCCTATAATAAGCTGGAATGAGTGCCAGGACCTGCCAGCTCTGTGGGCGGCCCCTCCGAAGTATCTTCGTGGGCGCTGGTGGCGATTTTTGCTCGCGGGAGCATCGCAACCAGTACGGGCTGCGACTTGGCATGGACCGGCTGCAGGAAGCCAACAAAGTCGCTACATTGATGCGGCGGCGCGAGAACCTGAAACCGGTGGTGCCGGCGCAAGCGGAGAGTTTGCCTTCCTTGCAGCGGCGTGGCTTCAACCAGTCCGTGCGATTGTCCGAGCCGGCGGCTCCAGCCCAGCAGATGCGCAACATTGACCCGGCGCTCCGTGCGCAGGTGCGAGGCGGCGGCGCGTTTTTCACGCCACGGGCGCGCGGGAGTAAGGAAAAGCACGCGCCGCGCAGTTGCGGGTATTTGCGAGGTGCCAGCGGCGCGGCGGAAGTGGTTTTGCCGGGACTGCGGGAACACAAGATGTCGGTGACCGTGCCGGGAGCCCGGTCGGCGCGGCTTTGGGATGGGGCGCGATCGTTGAAAGGCCGCCGGCGCGGCTTCCCGCTGCCGCGGCGCCGCTCGGCGCGCACGGTGCCGCCGGCCGAAGCGCGGCGGCAGTTGTTGGGAGGAGCCAGTTACAAGCACCAGGCCGCGGAGCCGCTATGGGTCGATTTGCCGCTCCACGAGGGAAGAAGCGCGCCGCTGCAGGGGGTTCAGCCGATGCGGCCGCCGGAACGGCAATTGCGCCGTTTACCCGTGGCGAGACGGTCCCCTGAGTTGGTTTGGCCCAGCACCATCGCGCCGTCGGTGTACGTCCAGCAGGGTCGGACGAATGTTCCGCGAACGCCGGTGATTACACCATTGCTTCGCGCCGTCGCCATGCCTCGCGGCCCCAAACACGCCCTGATGCCGCGCATGGGCCACGGCGGGCCACAGCGGGTGGGCCGCACAGTGCGCGATGCGCGAATGGTGCAGCGCGATACCCACATCGCGTGGACCGGAGAGAACCTTCCGGAACTGGTGATGACTGCGGGTCATGCCATGGACGCGCATCTGCGGAGTGCCGCGTGGAGCCCCGGCGGTACGCTCGCGGTAGGCCAGACTCCTCGAACATTCGACCTGGTTCCCCGCTTCTCGACGGTATCGTTCGAGCCGCAAGAGGCGCCGTTCGGATACTCGGGCTTCAAGATACAAAGCGGCATGCCCGCCTTGCCGGTGTCCCAGGCGGCAACGCCAAAATCGGCGCAGCAACCGCGCACGCAAGCCAAGCAGGCGAAACAGACGAAGCAGTCGCGAGGGGAATCGATCAAGCTGGAAGACCGCTTCGACGCGGGCCTGGGAAATTGGATTGGCGGTGTCAGCGACTGGAAAGTCGATGTGGCCGGTGTGCGTCCCGGCGCGCTGGCGCTGTTCGCCCCTTCGCTCGGCATGGTGGATTACGATCTCGAGTTTCTGGTCCGTATCGATCAGAAAAGTCTGAGTTGGGTGTTCCGCGCAGCCGACGAGCAGAACTATCATCTGGCCACGATCTCGAACTCGCCACAAGGGCGCACTTTTACCCGCTCTTCGGTGATCGAGGACCAGCCCGGATTGAGCGTCACCACGCCAGTCCGTCAGGCAGGCAGCCCCAAGGCCGCGGTTACCATTCACACGCGCGTCCTGGGTAACGATTTTACGGTTTCGCTGGATGGTGAGATCATCGAGCGATGGAGCGATAACCGCCTGGCGGTCGGCGGTGTCGGTTTTATGGGCGGTCCGGATCAGCGGGCGCGCCTCTACTGGATGCGTTTGACTACTGACGCATCGGATCGGTAAGGAGGTTTGAAGAACATGAGTAGCAACCCAATTCGAACCAGCGCTAAGGTTCAGCCTCTGCGAGGTCCTGCGCCGGATATGCAGGAGAAGGAGGGGGCCCAGACTAGCGGGCCGGGCTTCCTAGCGCGCTCGGTCGCGCTCCACCTGGCCGGGAAGCGAGATGAAGCCCTCAAGCAGTTGCAGCGCGCCATCGCCGCCAATGAAGCCTCGCCCGAAATCTACCGCGCGATGGGGCACATCCAGTTCGAATTGGCCGACTACAAGGAAGCCGCCAAGAGTTACCGCGCCCTGACGCAGATCAAGCCCCAGTATTCGATGGGCTGGTTCAATCTGGCCGTCTGTCTCGAGCGCCTGGGCTCCTGGGAAGAAGCGGCGGAGGCTTTTGGAAAGGCCTCGACCCTCGACCCGGCGCACTTGGACGCGCACCTAGGGCTAGGTGTGTGCCACCTGCGTTTGGAGGATCCCAAGAGCGCCCTGTTCAGCTTCGAGCATTGCCTGGCGGCGTCACCGCAGCATGAAGACGCCATGTTCGGAAAGGCGGCGGCGTTACAATCGCTCGACCACGCAGACGAAGCCGCGGCGATTTACCAGAAGATCATCGAGCGCAATCCGGATTCGGAAGAGTCGCTGGCGAACCTGGTGCTGATCGGCATGTCGAAAGAAGATTTCGACATGGTGCGCGAGTACTCCGAGCGCTTGCTGGAACTGAAGCCGGAATCCACGGTGGCCCTGGAAGGTTTGGCCGCTTGGGCGGCCGCTTCCGACGAACATGCGCTCACCGCCAAGTTCTGCAACCTGTTGGTCACCGCCGTCCCCGGCCACTTCGAAGCATGGTTCAACCTGGCTCTGGCGCACCAGAAGTCGGGCCGGTGGCAGCCGGCCGCGGAAGCTTACCAGGAAGCGATCAAATTGCGTTCGCAATCCTCCGAGGCGCACACCAACCTCGGCGTCGTGCATGAGCAACTGGGCGACATGGCCGCCGCGCGCGCCGATTACGACCGGGCGATGGCGGCGCAGCCCGACGCACTGGCGCCGATGTGGAACGTGGCCCTGCTGCTCGAGCACGCCGGGCAGTATGACGAGGCCGAGCGCTGGTACCGCCAGGTGCTGGAGCGGGCTCCGAAGGAAGAGGAAGCACGCTTCCGGATGGGCTATCTGCGGCTCAAGCGGGAGGACTACCGCGGCGCCGTGGAAGCCTTCGAAGGCTGCCTCAAGTACCGTCCGTATTGGCCGGAAGCGCAAGCCAACCTGGCTCTGGCCTATTCCGGTCTCGGCGATAAGGAACACGCCGAACGGCTGTACGACAAGATGCTCGAATCCGACCCCAAGAGCGTCGATGCGTTGCGCGGGCTGGCGGCACTGGCAATCCAGTCCGGCGACTTCGGCACCGCTCTCGAACACCACGTTCGATTGATCGACCTCGGCGAGCGTTCGCCGGAAATCCTGTACAACGCCGGTCTGATGTACGAGAAGGCCGATCAGCCGGACAAGGCCGTCCGGCTGTATCGCGACGCCCTGGCATTGCAACCGGATATGCCGGAAGCCCTGCTGAACCTGGGCCGCATTCTGGACGCTACCGGCAAGAGCGAGGAAGCCCGCACGTGCTGGAGCAAGGCCCTCGATGCCGAGCCCGCATTGGCGCAAGGCTACTTCGGTCCCATGATCGACTAAGCGCGAACATCACCATCAACTGCAAGAGGGGTCGGGCATGCCCGGCCCCTTTTGTTATGCGGCGTGCATGAACCTGCGCCCCGCGCCCTTCCCTACTCGTGCCGCAGCGCTACTGCCGGGTCCACCCGCAACGCGCGAATCGTTGGCGCCACACTCGCCAGTCCCGCCACCACTGCCAGCAGGCACGCCACAGCGACGAAGTTGACCGGATCCGTCGTACGCACCTCGGGAACCAGAAACATCGATAGCGGGCGAACCGCGAACGCGGCAATCGCCAGGCCGCTGCACATGCCCGTTGCGACCAGCTTACAGCTCTGGCGAGCGACCATGCCAAGAACGTTGCCTGGCGATGCGCCGAGCGCGACGCGAATGCCGATCTCGCGAATGCGCTGCTGGGTCGAATACAGCAAAACCCCACAGAGCCCAATGGAGGCAAGCAGCAATCCGAATAGCGCCATCGCTCCCAGTACCGCGGCCCCGGCTCGGCTTGGCAGCAACGCCGCTGCGAAGAGATCGCCCATGATCCTGGTGTCCACCGATGCCGAGTGATCCAGGCCGGCGAGCGCCTCATCCACTTTGCGGGCCATGGTCTCCGGCGCGCCCCTGGTGCGCAGGAAGAAGTGCGCGTAGCCTCGCACCGCCTGTTGGGAAAAGGGCACGTACAGCGCCATGGCATCCTTTTCTCCCAGGTTGACGTAGGTACTGTTCCGCGCTATGCCCACGACTCTCGCATCGCGATTATCGGGAAAGCGGAGGATGTGCCCCAAAGGATTGGTGTCGCCGAACAACCGGTGCGCCATGTTCTCGTTCAGGATCACGACCTCAGGCGCCCCGGCTCGGTCCGAATCCAGGAAAGCGCGGCCATCGAGAATCGGAATCGCCATGATCCGGAAGTAATCCGGTCCCACGGAGTTGGAGTTGTACTCGACGCGCACCGATCGGCTGCCCGCATCCGGACGGAGCGGGCCACGCTCCCGGCTGAAAGCCAGGAACGGATTCAACGGCACCGCATACGCCGGCGAAGCCGCCTCGATCCCCGGCAGCTCGCGCAGGCGTTCCAGCGCCGAATCCACGAATTTCCGACGGTCGGACGGACCCTGTACCGTGGCTACGATCGTATGGCTTGTGTCGAACCCCGCTTGGAACGACGTGGCTTGGATCAGGTTGCGAAGGAACAGCAGTCCCGCGCTGAGCAATACGATGGACACCGCCAGTTGCCCGATCACCAGCGCGTTCCGGAGCGCGCTGCCAGCCGGTCCGGTTTCCCGGCCGCCCGCCTTCACTGCGGCTCCGATTCCGGCGCCGGTCGCCCGGAGCGCGGGAACCAGCCCGGTCGTCACCGTGACCACGATTGCGATTGCCACCGAGTACAGCAGCAGCAGGCGGTCGGGTTGAATGACTAATTCGATCGGCAGCGGCGTCGGGATATGGATGGCGCTCAGCAATCTCGTGAGCCAGAGATTGAGCGCCAGACCGGCGCCGGTCCCTAGCAGCGCCAGCAACATGCTCTCCGCGAGCAATTGCCGCACCAGCCGCCATCGGCTGCCGCCAAGCGACATCCGGATGGCGAACTCCCGCGCACGTGTGAAGGACCGTGCCAGCAGCAGGCTGGAGATGTTGGCGCAGGCGATCAGCACCACAATCGCGGTGACGATCACCAGCATGGCGAAGAACCCGACCACCGGTATCGCCTGCCGGCCGGCCTCCCCCTCCAGTCGCTCCGTCCCGCCAACCGCGGAAAGCCGGACCTCTTTCGCCCATTTGCGATTGACGTCCGGGTAGACGCGGTCCAACTCGCGGCAGATCGGTGCAAGGCGGGTGTAAGCCGCCTGGCGCCCTATCCCCTGCGGCAGGCGCGCGTACAGCATGACCTCGCCTGGATCCTTGGTCAGGTACAGATCGGGCGTGAAACCAAACCCGGCCAACATGCGGTGGTCGCGTGGTAATACGCCGACCACCGTATACGGCTTCCCATCCAGCACCAGCGTGCGGCCGAGCACGTTCGGGGCGCCGCCCAGGCGCTTCCTCCAAAACCCGTACGTCACCACGGTCACGTCGGTTTCGCCGCGCTCGATGGGCCGACCCATGGCTACCGGAATTCCCACCACCTCGAAGAAACTGTCGGTGACGTGTGTTCCCGCCAGGCGGTAAGAACGGTTACCGTTGCGCCAGTTCACCACCATTCCGATGTTCACCCCAGCGATCGCGTCGAACACGTGTGCGTGCTCCAGGAAGCGGTATTGGGCCATCGAAACCCAACTGTTGCCGCGCGTGGAAACCTGTGCCAGCGAATGTGGGTCGCGGCAGGAGGGTTCGCTGAAGAGCGCTTCCCTGGCGACACTGAAGATGGTGGTATTGGCGCCGATTCCCAGTGCCAGCGAGGCAACCGCCGCCAGCGCCAGGGCGGGATTGCGCCGCAGAGCGCGCGCGGCATAGCGCACGTCGCTCGCCAGGTCCTCCAACCAAAACATCTGCCAAGCCGAGCGCGTCGCTTCCCCGCTCCGTAGCGTGGAACCAAACTCCCGCCTCGCTTGCCGCAGCGCGTCGGAGCCGGCCAGGCCGGATTGTTCCAGTTCGTCGGCGCGGGCCTGGATGTGAAACCGCATCTCTTCCTCGAATTCGCGATCGAACCGCGAGCGACGGAACAGATACCGGACGCGGTTGCCGACTTCGTTCCAGAACGCCATGCGAGTCCCCCGTTCAAGCGGTGCGCATCACAAGCTGGATGGCGCGCACCAGGCGACCGAATTCGCCCGCCTCTTTATCGAGCTGCTTACGGCCTTCCGGCGTCAGCTTGTAGAAGCGGGCTTTGCGATTGTTCTCCGAGACGCCCCACTCAGCCGCCAGCCAGCCCTTGACTAACATGCGGTTGAGCGCGGGGTAGAGTGAGCCGTCCTCGATCTGAAGCCCTTCGCGCGAAGCCTCCTTGATCCGCTTCACGATGGCGTATCCATGCAACGGGCCATGGTTCAGTGTGCGCAAAATCAGCAAGTATAGCGTTCCCGGAAGTAGCTCGAGTGAGGGTTGCGATTCCATGTTCCCTTGTCCAGACTAGGTATAACCCAGACGGTCGCTAGAGTCAAGAACTTTCACATCCGGGAGTCCGTGCCGACAAGGCAAAACCACCGTACCGGTTGCAGGCCCATTCAATCGGCGCCGCAGCATTCCCCTGCAAACTCGGGAACGGGATCGTTCCGCCGCACGAGGTACCGCTGGCAGAGCCGCTCGAAATCCTTCGGGCGGACCAGGCGGAAGCGCAGATCGAGCGCGCAGAGGGCAGCCAATTCTTCGGTCATTCGCGCTGAGGGCACTTCGGGAGTCAGCAGATGGAGCTGGCCAAAATCCACACGGTAAGGGAGCACGCTGCAGCGGCGGATGGTTTCGGCGGGGAGGACGCGTGTGGCCTCGGAAGCCACTTCTCCGTTGGCGGGGGTTCCCAATTCCAAACCTGCTTGCACGCTCAACGCCTCGTAGAGCTGTTCCTCCTTCAGCTTTCGCAGTTCGATCAGGTGCTTGCCCAGGCGCACATTCCGGGGGCAGGTGCGCAGGGCCGCCTGCAGATCCGCCATCGAGATCAGTTGCAAACGCATCAGCACTTCGCCCAGCCGGCCCTGCCCTGGCATGCGGCAAGCGGGATACTTGTGATCGGTTTTTCGCCATGCCAGGGCCCGTCCGCCGAGACGCGCGGCGGCGAACTGGCGCAAGGCCGAGATGGTGGCCGCGCTATTCACCAGGTTGCCCCAGAATATGCGCGGCAGCACGCCGGCGGCGAATCGCCAACCATAGACGCGCGCGCTCAGCGCAGTGCGAATCGAGAACTGGACGATCGACAGGCCGAACGTGACCGCGCACAAGCGGGTGGTCCAAACGGGAATGCCGCCGGCTCCACGCCAGCCAGCCAGCCAGCAGACAAACAGCAGATTGGCGACGGGAGAGAGCAGGTTGCCCACCAGGCCTTTGCGATCGCGCCAGAGAAAATACATCTGGAGCAGCGGCGCGCGCCAGCCGTGACGCTGCCAGCCTTGCAGCGAGATGCCGGCCACCCAACGGCTACGCTGGCGGACGGCGGCGCGCAGCCGGCGCGGAAAGTACTCGCGTGTGGCCACTAGCGCGGACACGGGCAGCCGCAGCGGAAGGAAGATCTGCCGGTATCCGAGCGCGTGCAGGCGAAATCCATTCTCATAGTCTTCGGTGAGGCAGGCGGGGTCGAAGATGCGGCCGCCGCGGGTGGCCGCCAGCCGCTCCAGGGCGTTGCGTTCGAAGCCGGTGCCCACTCCGCAGGAGGGGAGAAAGCCGCCCAGCCGCTGGCGCGCCGGAATATCCTTGAGCTGGCTCTCGGTGAATTCGTCGCAGTACACGCCGTGGGTCATCTCGGCGAGGCCGGTGGGCAACGGCAGAACGGGGACTTGTACCATCTGGTAGTCGCGGGAGAACCAATTGACGATCCGCAGCGACTCGGATGCCACCAGGTCCTCCGCATCGTGGATCACGATCACTTCGAAACGGACGCCGTGGGTGGCTTCATAATCCAGCAGATGCTCGAAGACTGCATTCAGGCAATCGCCCTTCGAAGTGGGACCGTCGTGTGGCACCAGGGCGAGATGCACACGCGAAGAGCGGCCGGCCGCATCGGCTACCGCTGCCATGGTGAGAGCGTCGTTGGGATACGCGCCGGCGAAGAAATCGTAACTGGCATACTGGATGGCAGCTAAGTTGCGTTCCAGCATCCGCCCGATGACACGGTATTCCTGCCACAAGGGAACCAGGATGGCGATGCGCCGCTCGGGAACGCTCGACAACTCCGCGTCCGTGGGCCAGCGGAAGCGGCGCTCGCCTTTGGGGAAGATGGCGACCAGCGCGATGAACAGATCGTCCAGGCTGCTGAGCAGGATCCAGACTGCCAAGCTCACCAGGCAGACCACGAGCCCGTTATCGGACGTCACGATGAGAGCGACCTCGGCAGAGGATGTAGTGGCCGCGCCGGTGCGGAAATCTCGCCTATTCGATCCGGATTCCCGGGCGGGCTTCCCGTGCGTGATGGAGCAAGGGTTTGGGCGGAAAAGCCGCGCCAGGCAGAGCGGACGCTGCGGTGCGCTATTCCTGCATCGGCATCTGGTGCTCAATGTCGCGCCAGGCGCTGATTTTGAGACGGCGGCAAACCCAGCATAGCGGCTCCTCGGAGCCATCGGCCGTCTCCGACCCGCAAACCGAGCATTTGACGTTCGGCTTCTTCACGTGGTCGACCGATATTGCTTTGCGAGCCAGTTCCAGCAATTCCGCGGGAACCACCGGATCGGATTTCGGATTCACCTTGCGTCGTATGGGCACGATTGCTGATCCCACTATCGCAGAAAGCGCACGGATGAACAAGTCAATTCGTGGCCAACGCGTACTAAGCGACCTACCGGCGATCCCTCAGGCTGCCTCCGGAATCTGCACAATTACGGCGACCTCCAGCGACGATTGGCAACGCGGGCAGCGTTCACCATCGGCAACCTTGGCGCGTTTGCCCCGCAAATCCAGCTCCGCCGGAACCGTTCGAGTGCAAATCGGGCAAAACACCTGCCCTAGTGTGTGACGTTCAGCCGGTGCTCTCATCATCGTTTCCCCTAAAACTATCGGACGCATTTGGCGGGCCAGCGGTTCTGACACATTTCTTAAAATTCTTCAATCCCGCCCGTCAGGCGGGGTGCTACGCTGAATGCATCATGACTCCAGCGCCGCCTAAAATCCAGCTCATCCAAACGCCCGAATACCGCGAGAACTACGCCAACAGTGTCCAGGTGCGGGTGAACCTGTGGGACTTCTTTTTGCTGTTCGGCCGCGTCAGCCAGACGTCGCCGGATGCCGTGTCGATACAAAATTTCCAGGGCATCTATGTGAGCCCGCAGCAGGCGAAGGCGGTGCTCAATGTCCTTCAGCAGAACGTCACGCAGTATGAAAGCGCGTTCGGCGAAATCAAGCTCGAACCGCAGGCCGGCGGCGGCGTGGTGCAGTAGGCACCGCCACCCGTTAACACCGTAGCCGATTCGATTTTCTCTAATCCTGATATGATGTTGCTTCCGCAGGAGTCTTGTGTTCGTCATCGCTCGTAGAAAACAATTCGGCCCAACGACGTTTTTGTGGGAAGTGGCGGCGCCAGACGTGGCGCGCGCGGCGCGGCCGGGCCACTTCATCATGGCCCGCATCGACCAGCACGGCGAGCGCATCCCGCTGACGGTGGCGGATTTCGACGCCGCGCGCGGTACCGTCACGGTGGTCATCCAGGCGGTCGGCAAGACCACGTTCGAGATGATGACGCTTGGCGAGGGCGATGCGATTCTCGATTTCATCGGGCCGCTGGGGTTGCCCAGCCACATCCGCAAGCTGCCGGGCACAGTGGTGCTGGTAGGCGGCGGACTGGGCGTGGCGCCGGTCTATCCGCAACTGCGCGCGTATAAGCAGATGGGCAACCGCACCATCTCGATCGTCGGCTTCCGCAGCCGCGATCTGGTGTTCTGGGAAGACGAATTCCGCGCCGTGAGCGACGAGCTGATCGTCACCACCGACGATGGCAGCTACGGGCGCAAGGGTTTCGTCACCCATGCGCTGGCCGACGTGCTGGCGCGTGTGAGCGATGCGAGCGAAGTGGTGGCCATTGGCCCGATTCCGATGATGAAAGCCTGCGCCGAGGTGACGCGGCCGTTCGCCGTGCCCACCGTGGTGAGCCTGAATTCGATCATGGTGGATGGCACCGGGATGTGCGGATCGTGCCGCGTGACGGTGGGCGGCAAGATGAAATTCGCCTGCGTGGATGGTGCCGATTTCGACGGCCACCTGGTGAATTTCGACGAACTCTCGCTGCGGCAGAAACGCTTCGAGCGTGAGGAGAAGGCCGCGCTCGAACGCTTCCGCGGCGAATCCGCCAAGCTGGCCAGCCTGCGCGCGCACGTCGAAACGCCCGGCGCCATACTGTCAACCTGCGAATTGCCGGTGCCCGATGCCATTCCCGCCACGCCGCTGGGGCCGAAGAACCTCAAGACGATTCCTCCCGAGCGTGCGCCGATGCCGCACCAGCCGGCCGAGCTGCGCGTCCTCAATTTCGACGAAGTGGCGCTGGGGCTATCGCTCGAAGGTGCGCTGCACGAAGCCGAGCGCTGCCTGCGCTGCAAGAAGCCGCGCTGCGTGCCGGGCTGCCCGGTGGGAATCGATATTCCGGGCTTCATCGCGGCGCTGCAGCACAAGGACATCAAGCGGTCGTACCAGATTCTGAAGGCGTCCAACTCACTGCCGGCCGTGTGCGGGCGCGTTTGTCCGCAGGAATCGCAGTGCGAAGTGACGTGCGTGGTGGGCGCGAAGTATCAGCCGGTGGCGATCGGCCGGCTGGAGCGGTTTGTGGCCGATATGGCGATGGGCCGCGCCTGGGATGAACCGCCAGCACAGATCGCGACACCCGAAGGCGCACCGAAAAAGCGTGCGGCGATTGTCGGATCGGGGCCGGCCGGTCTGGCCTGCGCCGGCGACCTGGCGCGCCACGGCGTCGCGGTGACCGTCTTCGAAGCGCTGCACGTGGCCGGCGGCGTACTGAAATATGGCATCCCCGAATTCCGCCTGCCGGACGTGATCATCGACGCCGAAATCGAAAACATGAAAAAGATGGGCGTCGAGATCCGGCTCGACACCATCATCGGCAAGCTCTTCACCATCCCGCAGTTGCTGGGAGAAATGGGCTACCACTGCGCGTTCGTCGGCACCGGCGCCGGCTCGCCCAAGTTCGCGGGCATTCCGGGCGAGGCGCTTAACGGCGTCTTTTCCGCTAACGAATTTCTCACGCGCGTCAACCTGATGCGCGGCCACAAGCAACCGATCTACGACACGCCGGTGGGCCTCGGCAAGCGCGTCGCCGTGGTGGGCGCCGGCAACACGGCGATGGACGCGCTGCGCGTCTCCAAGCGAATGGGCGCGGAAAGCGTCACGTGCGTCTACCGGCGGACGCGCCGCGAATCGCCCGCGCGCGTCGAAGAACTCGAACACGCCATGGAAGAGGGCATCGACTTCATGTGGCTGACGGCGCCGGTCGAGATCGTCGGCAATGCGGCCGGCTGGGTGACCGGCATGCGCGGCCAGAAGATGGAACTGGGCGAGCCCGACGCGTCCGGGCGGCGCTCGCCGGTGCCGGTTGCCGGGTCGGAATTTCTGCTCGATGTGGACACGGTGATCTACGCGCTCGGCACCACCGCCAACCCGATCATCGCGCAGACGTCGCCTGGCCTGACGGTCAACAAATGGGGTTACATTCAGGTGGACGAACGCACCGGGATGACTTCGATTCCGGGCGTGTTCGCCGGCGGCGATATTGTCACCGGAGCCGCCACCGTGATCCTGGCGATGGGCGCCGGCCGCCGCGCCGCGCAAGGGATGCTGGAGTACATGGGCCTGGCCGAGCCGCGAGCGGCGGAGCCCGCGCCGGCGGAGGTGAAATAGAATGCCGTCATCCTGTCCGAAGTGCCACCGCGTTCTCGATGAAGACGAAATCTGTTGCGCGCAGGTACGCTACACCTGGCGCTGCAAGAACTGCCTGAAACTGACCACCGGATTCGCCGTGCCGTATGGAAAATGCTTCATGTGCGGCGGCCCGCTGGAAGTGATCGAAGGCCGCGAGCTGGGCGATTCGATGCGCTTCCGCGCCATCCGCGAGGCGGTCGAGTTCGAACTGAACTCATTCCACTTTTACAAGCTGGCGCGCGACCATGCGCAATCGCCCGAGCAGCGCGCCGTGCTCGAGCGGCTCTACGAAGCCGAGCTCGATCACCTGCACGAACTCGAAGAGAAGTACCACGCGCATCTGGACCGCGAAACCGTGGAACTCTCCGCCGACCACGACAAGCTCTTATCGAACTGGCTGTTCCAGGGCATCCACGTCGATCCGCAGACCGGCGTGAAGGACCTGTATGAGATCGCCCTCGAAATGGAGCGTCGCACGCGCGACCATTTTCGCCAGCTTGCTGGCGAATTGCCCGCCGGCCTGGAGAAAGAGCTCTGCGGCGAGCTGGCCGCCGAAGAAGAAGAGCACGTGGCGATGCTCGAAGGCGAGTTGGAGCAATTGGGGTAGGCGGGACCAGGAGCCATGGCGCAGGCTGTCAAGCCTGCTGAGCCGAGAGTTATTTCGGCTTTTCTTCCCGGGCGCAATCTTTCCTCGCCGACGGGCCCATCCGTCAGAAGCCCACGGCGCGGATCAGCCATCCGGCCAGCGCGGCGCCGGTGAGCGGGCCAATGATCGGGATGGGCGCGTAACTCCAGTTCGATCCGCCTTTGCCGGCGATGGGTAGCAGGGCATGCGCGAGGCGCGGGCCTAAATCACGCACGGGGTTGATGGCATAACCGGTGGTGCCGCCGAGCGACAGCCCGATGCCCCACACCAGGCATCCCACCAGATATGGACCAAGCCCCGGCGCGGTTCCGGTCGGGGAAACGGCTTTCGATCCCAGCGCCGCGGCCACTAATACCAGCACGAAGGTGCCTACGATCTCGCTCAACAGATTCGCCGCGCGATGCGGGATGGCCGGCGACGTGGCGAACACGCCGAACTTGGTCGCGGCGTCATCAGTCACTTTCCAATGCGGCCAGAAGTGCAGCCATACCAGCGCCGCGCCGGTGAAAGCGCCCAGCAACTGCGCGCTCGAATACGGCAAGAGCTTGGCGAAATTGCCGGTTTCGATTGCCACCGCCAGAGTGATGGCGGGGTTCAGGTGCGCGTCGCGCGAACCGCAGGCGATGGCGGTGAAGACACCGGCCGTCACCGCCAGTCCCCATGCGGTTGCGATTACCAGCCAGCCCGCGCCTTCGGCTTTCGACCGCTTCAACAGAACGTTGGCGCAAACGCCATTACCCAAAAGAATGAGGATGAACGTCCCCATGAACTCGCCGAACCAAGGTGACGCCATTAGCCGTTCTCCTTTTCGTCCACCCAATCGAAGGACCGCTGCACGGCCTTCTTCCAGTGCCGATAATAATCGGCGCGCCGCGCCTCCTCCATGGCGGGCTGCCAGGTGCGATCCGCCTCCCAGTTGGCCCGCAGATCCGCCAGATCCGCGAAGTAGCCCACCGCCAGGCCCGCGGCGTAAGCCGCACCCAGCGCGGTGGTCTCGCGCATGCGGGGCCGCACCACCGGGCGATCCAATATGTCGGCCTGGAACTGCATCAGCAGCTCGTTGGCTACCATTCCGCCATCGGCGCGGAGCGTGGCAAGGTGGATGCCCGAATCCCGCTCCATGGCATCCAGCACCTCGCGCGTTTGAAACGCCGTCGCTTCCAGCACGGCCCGCGCCAGGTGGCCCTTGTTGGCGTAGCGCGTCAGGCCGGCGATGACGCCGCGCGCCGAGTCCTTCCAGTAGGGCGCATAGAGGCCGGAGAACGCGGGCACGAAGTAGACGCCGCCGTTGTCCTCCACTGTGCGTGCCAGCGCTTCGATACCGTCGCTCGAGACAATCAAGCCGAGGTTGTCGCGCAGCCACTGCACCAGCGCGCCGGCCAGCGCGACGCTGCCCTCGAGAGCATAGTGCGCAGGCTGCCCGCCCAAGCGGTAGGCCACCGTGGTGAGCAGGCCGCAGGTGGAGGCGACCGGGCGGCGGCCGGTGTTCATCAGCAAAAAACATCCGGTGCCATACGTGTTTTTGGCCTCGCCGGGCTCGAAGCAGGCTTGGCCCACCAGGGCGGCCTGCTGATCGCCCAGAATTCCGGCCAACGGCACGCCCTTTACCGCATCCCACGCCGCACACCCGTAAAACTCGCTGCTGGAGCGAATCTCGGGCAGCATGGCGCTGGGGATGGCGAACGCGCGCAGCATTTCGGCGTCCCACTCGAGCGTGTCGAGATTCATCAACTGTGTGCGGCTGGCATTGGTGACGTCGGTGATGTGGATGCCGCCGCTCACACCGCCGGTCAGATGCCACGCGACGTAAGTATCGATGTTGCCGAACGCCAGCTCGCCCGCTTCGGCGCGCCGCCGCGCTCCGGGCACATTGTCGAGAATCCAGCGGATCTTGGCGGCGCTGAAGTAAGTGGCCAACGGCAGGCCTGTGCGCGAGCGGAAACGGTCCTGTCCGCCGTCGCGTGCCAGTTCCGCCACGAACTCCGCCACGCGCGTATCCTGCCAGACCAGCGCGTTGTACACGGGCTCGCCCGTCCTGCGGTCCCACACCACAGTGGTTTCGCGCTGGTTGGTGATGCCGATGGCGGCCAGGTCGCCGGGCGCAAGCCCGCAGCGCTCCATCGCCTCCGCCACCACCTCGCGCGTCCGGCTGACGATCTCGAGCGGATCGTGTTCCACCCACCCGGGCTTCGGATAGATCTGCCGGTGCTCTTTCTGCGCCACCGCAACCGCGGCGCCCTTCCGGTCAAACACCATGAACCGCGTGCTGGATGTCCCCTGATCGATCGCTGCGATGTATTTCGCCATGCGCCCGCCCCCCAAGTACTCTGTGCTAACACAAAAGCGGAGGTGGGCGCTGGAGGGGGAGCGGCTGGTTGGCGATTCAGGCGAGCCGCCTCACGCCCGCTTGAGCATTCTCACAAGCCAGACCAGGATGACCGCGCCTAGGGTTGCAACAACGATGCTGGAGATGAGTCCTCCGCCGTGGTAGAAACCAAAGAACCCCAAGATCAATCTTCCGATGATCCCGCCGGCGATTCCGAGCAGAATGTCCATCAGCGCCCCATAGCCGGAGCCCTTCATGATCTTTCCCGCCGCCCATCCAGCGACGAGGCCGACCAGAATCATCCATATCAAGCCCATAAACACCTCCTCATGATTCTATCGCTGGTTGGGAGCGCGCCGGAATCGTCGAAGTACGGGAGCTACTCGCCGGAAGTCGTGGCGCGGGCCTGGAGGCCTGCGCCACGAAGCAACGGTTTTAGTTATACAGGTGGTAATTGGCAAAGCGTGGCGAAGAGGGGCGAGGGATGGCACGAACCGGCAAGTTCTGCGCGGTCAGCAACGTAAGTGACATGTGCGGACGGTTTGCGACGGCGGGCGAGACAGGACATAAAGCGCAAACTAGGGTGCATTCCGTTTGGATAGTGGGCGGTTATTTGAACTTATGGAGCAATCCAGACGGAATCCAGACGGAACGGGTTTTGCACAATACGGCGCGGCACCGCTTAAAGGGTTAGCGCGCGATGGGCGGCGGAGGGGTGGAAAAATCCAGACGGAGAGATGAAGTGCGGATCGACGCGCGTAGTAGGTGGAGTAGTTTAATCTTTTCAGGTCTCTTGTTGCCGGAACGCATGACGGGTACCATGCGGTGTCAGAGCGGCTCGGTCCTATGGCGAGCGTAGTACAGGTCCAGCATGGTGATATCAGTGAGGCCAGGGGCGGACGTGAAGGAGATGACGATCACGGTCGTCGGCAGGCTCCACTGATATTGGACGGTGCGGAGCAGTTAGCCGGTTTCAGATTTCCAAGGGAGGCCATATTTCTCGACGAGCAGCTCCACGATGGTCTGGAAAACGGACTCGCTCCGGTCCTTGTCTTCGCGCGGATTGAGACTGACAGAGCACAGCTTCCCGTCCTTGAGACCGAAGACAGCGCGGAACGGACGACCGGCAATCTCGACGTCGATGCCTGGCTCGGCTGAGGCGCCGACAAGGATGATATTCTTGGCACCGAACGCATCGGTGAGCTGGGGCGCAGACATCCCCCATTTAGCCTTGGACCATCCACCGGGATCATCGGCTGCGGCGGCGACGGATGCCACAGTGAGCATCATTATTATATTGAGACGGCGGCACATAAATTTAGCCTTTCCGGCATTTCAATCGGCGCACTGTAGCTCTCGCCATAGTATGTCTGCCACAATGGCAGCGTTTCGTGGTTTTCGGTGGTCGGCCGGCGCCGCGGCGCCGGCCACCCCAGGTATTAGATTTCTGCATTGATCGGCGCGCCGGCGTCGCGCCACAAGCCCGGCACACGCGCAATTCGGCGACAATAGCAACGGGTTTTCGCCGCCAGCTCTCCGGCGCCTGGATCAAACTCGACGTGGTCGCTCCCGATATCCTGCCTGTGAGGCGGCGCGGTGCGGCGCGCGATCGTGCCAACCAAGATCGGTTTAGTCGTACCGGTCGCCATCCGGTAGATGACATGGCCTACTCTGAGCCCTGCCGGTGTTATGCGTTTCAGTTTCATTTCAAATATCCTTGCATCTTGATTATGTCGCTCAGCGTCTAAAAAGTCAACTTGAAAACGTCGCAGGCGCAAAAGTTTTTTGAAGAAAAGTCGAATAGAACCGCGTGTACAATCTCGCAACCATACTGATATGGAGCGACCTGTCAACTGCTGAGGGCTGCAGTTGTTTTTCTGTCGGTTTGCCTCGGCAGCGGGGCGAACCGGCGTGTGCGGTTATCGGGCAGCACGGGAGGCAGGCGAGGGAGCAA
>Ga0074045_10000431_pt1 | contig 41258 bp, 38 predicted proteins | sample BogForMeECP23OM2_FD_94442 | JGI IMG/M metagenome (GOLD analysis project Ga0074045, IMG submission 94442) | Bog forest soil microbial communities from Calvert Island, British Columbia, Canada - Bog Forest MetaG ECP23OM2 | ecosystem: Environmental > Terrestrial > Soil > Wetlands ...
ACAAATCTTGAACGAATCGAAGAAACATTTCGGCAAGCTGATAGAAGCTGAAATATAAAAACAAAAGCCAGGAGGAAAGCGCTCACTAATTTCGTGACGGCGCCCACTCCGACAGGCTGCTAGAAGCGACGAAATGCCGGTGCCGACCGCCCCGATGCGCACCGCCTGTATGCGGGCCACAGCCGCGGCGGTCGTGCTTGCGATGCTCTGTGTGCCGACCGGCGGCAATGCGGCCGATCCGCAGCCCTATACCGTCGATGTCGCCAAGACCGGCAACGGCCCGCTCGACGCCGCGATCCACGACAGCCTGACGCTGATCTCGTTGCAGAAGGTCGCCCCGGTCGGGGCGTTCGCGCTGGTCGGCCGCGCCCGCATCGACCGCGACCGTGTCATCGCCGCCCTGCACAGCTACGGGTTCTACAAAGCCCGCGTGACCATGACGATCGCGGGCCAGCCGATCGACGATCCGACCCTGCCCGAGACGCTCGACGCCGTGCCGGCGGATCACGCCGTGCCGGTCACCATCGCCATCACCGCCGGGCCTCAGTTCCATCTCGGGCAAGTCTCCGTCATCGGCCCGCTGCCGCCGGAGGCGCGTGCGCAGCTTGGCCTGCAGCCCGGCCAGCCGGCGCTGGCCGAGCAGGTGGTGGACGCGCGCACCCGCCTGTCGGCGGCCCTCGCCAACGAGGGCTACGCGCTCGCGAAGGTCAGCGAGCCGGTGGCGATCCTCCACCCAGGCACCGACCAGCTCGACGTGTCGTTCACCGTCGACACGGGGCCCCGCGTCGACATCGGGCCGATCGCCATCAACGGCCTGAAGGGCGTCAATGAAAGTTTCGTCCGCCGCCGTCTGCTGCTGCATCAGGGCGAGCAGTTCAGCCCGACCACGCTCGAGCGTGCGCGCAGCGACCTGTCGGACACCGGCGTGTTCTCGTCGGTGCGGATCGTGCCGGCGACGCGGCTCGACGTGCAGGGCCGGCTGCCGGTGGAAATCGATGTCACCGAGCGCCCCGAGCACGTCGTCAAGCTCACCGCCGCCTATTCGACCGACCTCGGCGTCAGCCTCGGAGCGTCCTGGAGCGACCGCAACCTGTTCGGCAATGCCGAGCAGCTCAACATCGGCGGCTACTACACCGGCGGCGGAACCGACGAGACCGCGCCCGGCTACAACGTCTACATCCAGTTCATCAAACCGGACTTCCCGGCGCGCAACCAATCCGTCCAGCTCGACGCCGGCGCGATCGACGAGAACCTCACCGCCTACGACCGCACCGCGGTGACCGGCGACGCGCTGTTCAACGTCAAGTTCAACAAGCAATGGAGCGGCAGCATCGGCGTCGCGGGCGAGGACGAGAAGATCTACCAGGAGCTGGTCAATCGCTACTACACGCTGATCGGGCTGCCGATCTCGCTGCACTACGACAGCACGAACAACCTGCTCGAGCCCACGCAGGGCATTCGTGCGACGGTGAACGCGACGCCCACGCTCAGCGTCGGCCACGACAACGCGACCTTCGTCACCATGCAGGCTTCGGCATCGACCTATCTCGACGCATCCGGCCTGCTCGGCGAGGCGCCCGGCCGCAGCGTCGTGGCACTGCGCGGACTGGTCGGCGAGACAGCGGGCGCCAGCCAGTTCGAGGTCCCCGCCGACAAACGCTTCTATGCCGGCGGCAGCGGCACCGTGCGCGGCTACAAATACCAGCAGGTCGGCCCGCTGTTTCCCGACACCAAGCCTGAAGGCGGCACGGCGGTGTCGGCCGGCACGATCGAGTTCCGCCAGCGCGTCCTGGAAAGCTTCGGCGTCGCCGCCTTCGTCGATGCCGGGCAGGTGAGCGCGAGCGGCGCGCCGTTCACCGAGAACTGGGCGGTCGGCGCCGGCGTCGGGTTTCGCTACTATACCTCGATCGGGCCGATCCGTCTGGACGTGGCCCTGCCGCTGCAGCACGTCCCGGGCAACGACGCGTTCGAGGTCTATATCGGCATCGGAGAGGCATTTTGACCACGCGACCGACGCAGGCCCGCAGGCGAACGCGCCGCCGAGGCCCGGGCCTTCTTCTGCGGGCGTTCGCCTGGACGGTCAGCGCGCTGATCGCGCTGCCGGTGCTGCTCGTCGTCGCCGTGCTGGTGCTGCTCAACACCGATTTCGGCCGCGCGCAGGTGGTGCGCTATCTGCCCGGGCTGACCGGCGGCGTGGTGCACGTGGCCGGCATCGGCGGCCGCTTCCCCGACCGTATCCGCATCGCCAGCGTCACCCTGCACGACGAGCAAGGCACGTGGCTGACCATCGACAACCTGGCAGTCGACTGGTCCCCGCTGGACCTGCTCAAGGGCGACGCGCATGTCGCGCGGCTCGCGGCCGATGCGGTGGATCTGCCGCGCATGCCCGCGCCATCGCCTCCCGCGCACAAGCCGGCGCCGTCGTCCTCCGGCAGCTTCAGCCTGCCGGTGCGCGTCGATGTCGATGCGATCTCCATCGCGCGGTTCGCGATCGGTGCGCCGGTCGCGACCGTTCCTGCGGTGGTCAGCGTCGCCGGCAATGCGCACGCCGTCTCGCTGACCGACGCGACCGCACATCTCGCACTGCAACGTCTCGATGGCGAAGGCACCTACGACCTCGATGCCGCCATCAAGGCACAGACGATCGACGCCTCGCTGCGCGCGCACGAGCCGCCGGGCGGACTGATCGGCGGACTGGCCGGGCTGCAGCCGGTCGGCGCCATCGCCATCGACGCATCAGTGGTCGGTCCTCGCGACGCGCTGGCGGCGAAGCTTGCTGCCGATATCGGCCCGTTCCACGCCACCGCGAACGGCGTCGTCGACACGATCGGGAATCGCGCGGACCTGCGCGTCGACGCCACCGCGCCGCAGATGCAGCTGCAGCCGGGCCTCGGCTGGCGTTCGGTGGAGCTGCGCGCGCAGGTCAGCGGCGCATTCGACGCGCCGAGTGCGATCGGCACGCTGGCCGTCACCGGCCTGAGCGCGTTCGGCGCAGCCGCCGACACGGTCTCCGCCGGCATCATCGGCAACCAGGGCGACGTGACGCTGCTCGCGAACGCGATCGGGTTGCGCATCCCCGGCCCCAAGCCCGACCTGCTGGCGCAATCGCCGCTGACGATCCGCGGACACATCGCACTCAACCAGCCCGACACGCCGGTCACCGCGACGATCGAGCACGCGTTGCTGACCGCCGACATCAAGGCGACGCTGGGGGCGGCGATCAACGCCGCGGTCACGCTGCGCGTGCCCGACATCGCGCCGTTCGCCGCCGTGGCGAATGTCGATCTGCGCGGACAGACCGCGCTCGACATCAACGCCAACGTCGTCGGGCCCATCACCAACGTCGCGGTCACCGGCACGATCGGCGTCACCGGCGGTCTCGCGCCGATCCCGGGCCTGCTGGGCGACGCCGCGCATATCGACGCCGCCGGCACGCTCAACGGCGACGACATCACCGTCGATCGCCTCAAGCTCGACGGACGCACGCTGACGGTCGATGCGAAAGGCGGCCAGACCGGCGGGAAGCTCGACACGACATTCAACGTCGCACTCTCGGACCTCTCGGTCGCCGAGCCGCAACTGCAGGGCCACGTCGCCGTGACCGGCCATGCCTCCGGTGCGCCGGACGACCTCGCGCTCGACGCGCACGCGGTCGGCGAGGTCGCGGCGCAGGGCGTGCCGAGCGGACCGCTGGACGTCGACGTCGCCATGCACGGGCTGCCGAACGCGCCGGCCGGCACCGTCGCCGCACACGGCGCGCTGGACGGCGCACCGGTGGACGTGCGCGTCGCCGCCAGCCGCGCAACCGATGGCGCGACGCACGTCGCGATCGACTCGCTGTCGTGGAAGAGCCTGCGCGGCAGCGGCACGCTCGATCTTGCCGCCGGCGCCGTCGTGCCAACCGGCAACATCGTGCTTGCCGTGGGCAACCTCGCGGACGCCAACGCGATCTCGGGCCTGAAGCTGCAAGGCAGTGCGGATGCGAAGCTTGATGCGACGCAGCAGGCCGTCACCCTCGCGCTGACGGCGCACGACGCCGGCCTTGTCGGCACAGCGAGCGTCGGCAGCGCGCAGGTGATGGCGCATGTGAGCGATCCGCTCGGCACCCCCTCCGTCGATGCGACCGCGACCATTACGCGCGCGGGCGGGGGAACGTCGTCGGTCGAGTCGGCACGGCTGGAGGCGCACGTCACCAACGCCCGCGCCGATCCCGCCGGCACGCTGACGCTACAGGCAAGCGGCGTGCGATCGGGAACCAACGCGGTCGGGTCGGTCAACCTGGATGCGACGTTCACCAACGCGCTGAGCCTGCCAGCCATCGACGCGACAGCTACCGTCGACCGCATCACCGCGGGCGACTCGTCGGTCGGCTCCGCACGGGTGCAGGCGCATGTAACCAACGCCCGCGCCGAGCCGTCCGGCACGCTGACGGTGCAGGCCTCCGATGTGCGCTCCGGCGCGAACGCCGTCGGCACGGTCAAGGTCGAGGGACGCTTTGCCGACGCGCTGACCAATCCGACCATCGATGCGACCATGACGGCCAAGGGCATCCGGGCCGGCTCGGTCGCCGGGAGCGCGCGGCTGACCGCCCGCGGGCCGCAGACGGCGCTCGCGGTGACCGCCGACGCGAACCTGACGGACGCAACCGCCACCGCGGCGCTGACGCTGGACGCCAAAGCAAAGACGGCATCGGTGACCAGGCTGGACGCCACCTACAAGGGCGAGGCCGCGAAACTGCTGGCGCCGGTGCGCGTGGCGTTCGGCGACGGCATCTCGATCGACCGCCTGCGGCTCGGCGTGCAGCAGGCGGTGATCGAGGTCGCCGGCAGGCTGTCGCCGACGCTCGATCTCACGGCGAAGGCGACGAACGTGACGCCCGCGCTGGCCAAGCCGTTCGTGCCGAACCTGAACCTGCAGGGTACGCTGGAGGCGGACGCGAAGCTCACCGGTTCACGCGCGAGCCCGTCGGGAACCATGCACATCGAAGCGTCCGGCCTGCGCGTCCCGACCGGCAACGCCGCCGCGCTGCCGCCCGCCCGGCTGACGGCAACCGCGACACTTCAGGGCACCTCCGCGCGCATCGACGCGCATGCCGACGCCGGACCGCGTATCTCGCTCACCGCCACCGGCACCGCGCCGATCGGCGCCGGGCCGATCAACCTTCAGGCGCGCGGGCGCATCGACCTCGCCGTGCTCGATCCGATCGTCGCGGCGGCCGGCCAGCGCGTGCGCGGGATCATGTCGCTCGATCTCGGCATCGTCGGCACCGCTTCAGCACCGCGGCCGACCGGCTTCGTCACGCTGACCGACGGCGAGGTGCAGGACTTCGCGCGTGGCGTTCATCTCCACGACATCGACGCGCGCCTGGACGCGGTCGGCGACACCGTGCGTCTGACCAGCCTGACGGCGAAGGCCGGCACCGGCACGGTCAGCGCCAGCGGCAGCGTCGGCGTGACCGGCGACAAACCGGTGAACATCATGCTGACGATGCGCGGCGCGCAGCCGGTCGCGTCCGACCTGCTGACCGCAACGATCGACGCCGACCTCAGCCTGCGCGGCGCACTGACGACGAAGCTCGCGGCGTCCGGCTCGATCGGCATCACGCGCGCCGACATCCGCGTGCCGGAACGCCTGCCCGCCACCGTCGTCGTGTTGAACGTGCGCAACGCCGGCGCGCCGCCACCGCCGCCGGCGCCGCCAAGCGCCGCGCCCACGATCGACCTCGCGCTCGGCTTGCATGCGCAGCGCATCTTCGTGCGCGGGCGCGGGCTCAACGTCGAATTGGCCGGCGAGATGAAGCTCGCCGGCACCGCCGCCCGGCCGGTCCCGAGCGGCGGCTTTCAGATGGAGCGCGGCAGTTTCAGCCTCGCCGGCCAGTCGCTGATCTTCACCCAGGGCGACGTATCGTTCAGCGGCGGCAGCCTGACCGATCCGTCGCTCGATTTCACCGCGACGACGGTGAACGGCACGACGACCGCCAGCCTGAACGTCGGCGGCACCGCGAGCCACCCGACGATCACGCTGAGCTCGTCGCCGCCGCTGCCGCAGGACGAGATCCTCGCGCAGATCCTGTTCCACCGCAGCGCCAGCGAACTCTCGCCGTTCGAGCTTGCCAGCGCCGCCGCGGCGCTCGCGTCGTTTACCGGCGTGGGCGGCGGGATCGGCGATCCGCTCGCCTTCATCCGCTCCGGCCTCGGGCTCGACACGCTGTCGGTCGGCAGCGGCGCCAACGGCGCACCGGCCGTCACCGCCGGACGCTACGTCGCGCCGGGCGTGTTCCTCGGCGCGCGGCAGAACGCGTCGGGCAGCACACAGGCGACCGTGCAGGTCGATCTCTACAAGGGGCTGAAGCTGGAAGGCACCGCCGGCACCGGCACAGGCACCGCCACCGGCAGCAGCAACACCACGTTCGACCCGAGCAGCAGCGGCGGCACGGGCGCGGGGATCACGTACCAGTTCCAGTACTGATCGCGCGTCACAACGAGTAGTAGGTCAGCGTGATCCGTACCTGCACCGGCACCGCGCCGACGGTGAATCGTGCATCGGCGAAACTGGGCGGCCCGAAGCGCATCGGCGCGTCGTTGGAGAACCCGATGCCCTGGTCCGGGAAGCCGAGCGCGTCGCGCCGGATCTCGCCCCAATCGTGCTCGTCCAGATACGCCTGCGCGGCGTAGGTGCCGGGCGGGACGTCGGCGAAGCGAACTGTCATGGTGCCCTTCACCGCCGGGACCGCCTGACGGAAGGTGCAGATCGGCTGCAGGAACTCCGGCTCGCGGCAGATCGCGACGCGAAGGTGGCCCGTCGCCGCGCGCAGGTTGCGCACCTCGACATCGACCTCGCCGGCAAGCGCGGGCGCGGTTGCGGCCGCAAGCGCCGCGGCGAGGACAACGCGCTTCACTGCGCCGGATACGCGCGGCCGCGCCACGTCGCCGGCCGTCCGCGCAGCGCCCGGATCAGCGCCGCCCATTGCACGACCAGGACCGACAGCACCGACAACGGCTGCAACGGCACGTCCCGCAACGGCTGATCGAACCGCAGCGCCACCAGGGCGCGCAACCCCAGCGAGCACAGCACGGCCGCAACCGCCATTCGTGAGGGATCGCTCAGCAGCAGCAGCCACGGAAGCAGATGCCCGCCGGCCAGCAGCGCCGTCCAGACCGGCAACGCAACAGGTGTCGCCATGCCTTCGGTCGCGTTCTTCGTCAGCCCTTCCCAGACCTGCGCCGTATCCTGGTACATGCGGCACGACGCGAAGGCGGATGCATCGAACAGCCCGGTCATGATCCCCGCGCGGCGGAACGCGCGCGGCAACGTGATGCCATCGTGCAGGCTGGCGCGGATCGCGCCGTGTCCTCCCGCGCGCACGTACGCATCGCGACGCGCGACGAACAACTGCCCGCATCCCGCCCCGAATGACGTCACCCGGAACACGCGCGCAGCCAACATCGGCAGGTAGCCGAGCAGCAGCACGTGGATCATCGGCAGCAACAGCCGCTCCGCCCAGCCGCCGAACACCTGCCGAGGGAAACCGCTCGCCAACCCCAGCGACGGACGGCGCTGCATCGCACCCGCCATCCTCGCGACCGCTTCGGGCGCGAGACGCACGTCGGCATCGACGAACACCATCAGCTCGTGCTGCGCCAATGTCGCCAAGGTCGCGCAGGCGTGCTGCTTGCCGGACCAGCCCGGCGGCAGCGGCGGCGCCTCCGCCACGCGCAGCTTCGCGTCCTGGATCGACGCGAGCACCGCGGCGGTGCCGTCGGTCGAGTGATCGTCCAGCACGACGACCTCGACCTCCACGCCCTCGCTCGCCAGCGCGCACGCGACGGCGTCGCCGATATTCGCCTCCTCGTTGCGCGCGGGGATCAGGATCGACACTTTCGGGCAATCGCGCGCGGCCGGCGGCGTGCGATAGACGAGCAGGTTGAGCAGCGCCAGCGCCAGCGGGAACGCCGCCAGGATCAACGCAACGGTTGCGATTGTCATCGCTCGTGGCTCGGGTCGAAGCGCCGCAGCCGCGCCCAGGACGCGGCCCGCCGCCAGCCGTCGTACACGCCGCCGACGCCGGTCCGGCCGTCCAGCAGCGAGACGAAGCGTGCCGGATCGCGGCTGACCGCATCCGCCGACAACGCCTCCATCGTCGCCTCCAGCGCCGTCTCCAGCCGCGCCTGCCAGGCGGCGACGCTGACCGATCCGTCCGCCGACATCGGCTTGCCGAAACGAGCGAGCGCCTCGGGCTTGCTCTCGTTCCAGAACGTGAAGTCGAGCGCCAAGGGCAGGATCGTCGCACAAGCCGCGCGCCGCGCCAGATGCGCAATGCCGGGTCTGATGCGCACGGGACGGATGCGCGCATCGGTGAAGCGTCCCTCGGCGGTGATCCACAGCGCGCGGCGCGAATCGGACAGCACGTGGTCGGCCACCAGCAGGAAGCGCACCGCGCCTTTCGCGCCGGGCTCCAGGCCGAACACCCCCAACTTGCGCATCACGCCGTACTGCTTGAGTGCCTCTGCCTCCATCGGGGCGTAGCCCTGCCACGCCGGCAGCAGCGTCTCGCCCAGCACGAACATGATCGCCGGGTCCCACCAGGACGGGTGGTTGCAATAGACGATCAGCGGCCGGCCCGGCTCAGGATGCGGCACGCCCTCGCGCGCGACGCGCACGCCATGGAACCGCCGCGGCAGCGACCAGCGCAGGTAGCGCACGAAGCCGCGATGCAGGAACGCGGAACGCAGCGCGACCGGATCGGCCGGCAGCTCAGACATGGTCAGGCATGCGCGGCATGCGCCGGCACCTCCGCGCCCGCGCGCAAGTCGGCGTCCACGCTGTCCGCGGCGATCCATCCCGACATCAGCACCATCGGCATCCCCGGCCCGGGATGCGCGGCGCCGCCGGCCAGATACAGGCCCGGCAGGTCGCGCGAGCGGTTGCCTGGCTTGAACGCGCCGAAGAAGCGGCCGTGGCTCGCCAGCCCGTAGATCGCGCCGTCCAGCACGCGGTAGCGGTCGTGGATGTCCTGCGGCGTGAGGTGGCGCTCGACGCGGATGCGCTCCTCGATGTCGTGCATCCCCGCGCAGCGCTTGAGCTTGTCGAGGATCTTGCGGCGATAGTTCGGCAGCATCTTCGACCAGTCGTGGTGCGGCCGCAGATACGGCGTGTGCACCAGCACGTACAGCGCCTCGCCGCCGGGCGGTGCGACGTCCGGCTCGGTGCGCGCGGGCGCGGCCAGATAGCAGGTCGGATCCGGCGCCGGCTCGCCACGCTTGTAGATGTGGTCGAACTCCTCCTCCGGGTCGCGCGAGAAGACGAAATCGTGATGCGCGATGTGCTCGTAGGCGCGGTCCAGCCCGAGATACAGCACCACGCCCGAGCACGCGGGCGGCCGGCTGCCCCAGCGCTTGGCGAACAGGCGGTCGGACGCGCCCCCCACCAGCTCGCGATACGTCCGCACGCTGTCCATGTTCGACAGCACCGCCGAGCACGCGATGCGCTCACCGTCGTCGGTCTCGATCCCCGACGCGCGCCCGCCCTGCGTGGTGATGCGTGCGACGCCGACGCCGGTCCTGATCTCGACGCCCAGCGATCGCGCGAGTTTCTCCAGCGCCACCGGCACCGCGCGCGTGCCGCCCATCGGGTACCACACGCCCTCGCCGGTTTGCATGTGCGCGATGCCGCACAGCACCGCCGGGGTGCCGTACGGCGAACTGCCGACATACTGCACGAAGTGATCCAGCATCTGCGCCACGCGCGCGTCGCGCACGCGCTTGCGGATCTGGCCGGCGACGGTCGTGCCCATCCGCAGCGCCATGATGTCCGACAGCGTCGCCAGGTCCATCTGCTTGCGGACGTCGATCGTATCACGAAGGTCCTCGACCGACTTCCAGAAGAAGAACCGCTCCGAAATGTCGTGCAGCCGCTCGCTCAGCTTGAGGAAGTCGCGATAACCGTCGGCGTTCCCGGGGCTGAACTTTTCAATCGTGTCGGCCGCCGTCGCCTCGTCCTCGCGCAGGTCCAGCACCGAGCCGTCGTCGAAGAAGCAGCGCCACTGCGGGTCGAGCCGGCGCAGATCGAGCGCGTCCTCCATCCGCTGCCCCGCCTCGGCGTAGATGCGCGCGAGCACCCGCGGGATGGTCAGGATCGTCGGCCCCATGTCGAAGCGGAAGCCGCCTTCGTGCAGCACCGCCGCCTTGCCGCCGAGCCAGTGGTTCTTCTCGAACAGCACCACCAAATGCCCGCGCGCGGCGAGCGTGCAGGCCGCGGCAAGCCCGCCGAGCCCGCCGCCGATCACGCCGACCGGCAGACCCTCACGCCGCGGCGCCGCTTCGCGCGGGCGGTCCAGCGTATCGAGCACCGCGCCGCTCACAATGCCACCGCGATCTCGGGCGCGAGCGTCGGCAGGCCGGGCTTGGCCGGTGCGTCCCAGGTTCCGTGCAACGACAGGTCCTCCGCCATAAGCCGCGCGGTGATCCGCGCCGATTCGAAGATCGTCGGCAGCCCGCTGCCGGGATGCGTGCCGCCGCCCACCAGATAAACGCCGCGCACGTCCTCGAAGCGGTTGTGCGGCCGGAACGCCATCATCTGATCGAGCGAGTGCGCCAGGTTGAACGTCGCCCCGCGGTGGATGGCCATGTCCTCTTCCCACCCGACCGGGGTCAGCATCTTCTCGAACCGGATGCGCCGCTCGACATCGGTGATGCCGATACGCTCCAGCCGGTCGAGCGCGATCCGCCGGAACCTCTGCTGCTCCGCCGGCCAGTCGATCCCGCCCTCGCGGTTATGCCCCACCGGGAGCAGCACATACAGCGTCGAGTGCCCCGGTGGCGCCAGCGTGTCGTCGGTCACGGATGCGTTCTGCACGTAGAACGACGGTTCGGTCGGCGTCGCGCGCCCGGCGTCGATCTCATCGACGTTCCGCCGGTACTCCTTCGACAGAAAGATGGTGTGATGACCAACGTCGTCGAAACGGCCCTCGATGCCCAGATACAGCATGAACGTCGAGCAGGAGAATTTCTTGCGCTCGATCCGCCGGTCGGTCCACCGGCGCCGCGCCTCGTTCGGCACCAGCGTGCGCATCGCATGGGCGAAGTCGGCGTTGACCACCAGCGCGTCGAACCGCTCGTCGCCGGCCGCCGTGCGCACGCCCCTCGCCGTGCGCCCGTCCACCAGGATGCGCTCCACAGGCTCGCCGAGGCGCATGTCGACGCCCATGTCCTCGCACATGCGCGCCATCGCGGCCATCACCGCGCCGGTTCCGCCGCGCGGATGCCAGACGCCGTACTCGTATTCCATGAACGCCAGAATCGTGAACAGGCTCGGGCAGCGGTACGGCGACATGCCCAGGTATTTGCTCTGGAACGAGAACGCCAGCCGCACGCGCGGATCGCCGAAGTAGCGGCTCAGATCCTTGTCCACCGACCGCGGCGGCACGAGCACCGGCAGCGCGCCGAGCAGATCGGTCCGCAGCATATCGCGGATCGAATTGAACGGCCGTTCCAGCACCGACCGGCAGGCGGCGAACTTGCGGCGGTTGTCCTCCATGTAGCGGGCTACGTGCCGCGCATCCTCCGGCGCGATGCGCGCGACCTCGGCCTCCAGCCGATCGAGGTTGGCGGTCGCCGCGATCCGGCCGCCGGTCTCGAACACCAGATGATACTGCGGATCGAGCCGGATCATCTCGACCTCGTCGCGCAGCCGGCGGCCGCACGCCTCGAAGACCTCCTCCAGGATGCGGGGATATAGGAAGAACGTCGGGCCCATGTCGAAGCGGAACCGGCCGGGTGCCGCGTCGGCGACGATCGTGGCCGACCGGCCGCCGACGCGCCCATGGCGTTCGAACAGCGTCACGTCGGCCCCTGCCCTCGCCAGCAGCATCGCGGCGGCAAGCCCGCCGGGTCCCGCGCCGATGACGCCGATGCGCCGCGTCATCGGGTGGAAAACTCAATGGTATGCAAGGCGGCGCGGTTCCCTTCTGGCTTGGACCCGCAACGTGGGGTTGGTCACAGGGATGTCAGGGGGCGCGGCCGCCGTCCAGCCGCGATTGCGCCGCGCCCGGCCTGACGGGCGCGTGCACCCGGCGCCAATTGCGCTATATCCAGGCGGCTCATGTTGGACCCGAAGGGCTATTACGCGGCGCTGGGCGTGGGGCCGGACTCGCCCGCCTCGGCGATCCATGCCGCTTACCGAAACAAGGCCAAGCTGCTGCATCCGGATGTGCCGGTGACCGGCGACCTCGGCGCGTTCCTGCGGATCAAGGAAGCCTACGAGGTGCTGTCCGACGGGCTGCGTCGCAACGCCTACGACCGCTTGGCAAGGCCCGGACCCTTCCCGTCAGGCCGTGCAGGCCGGCCCGTCGATTTCAACTCGCCGCGGCTATGGGCCGGGTACGATCCCCCGGCCGACGACCTCGAGGCGAGCTTCCCCCCCGAGCCGCCGACCCCCAAAGCGTTCATCATGCCGGTGCGGCCGTCGGTCGTCGCCTGGGGCGGCATCGGGCTGGTCATGATCGCGGGGATCTGCGGCGCCATCTGGGGGCTGACCCGAACGACGCCCCTCCCGCAATACGGCGTGTCGGCCCTGCCGAGCGCCAACTACGTCGAAGAACCCCCGGCCGATCCGCCGGGCGCCGTCCCAAGTCCCGGTCCCGGAGCCCCGTATTACGTCCAGCCCGTGGTCGGGACCGCGATGCTGTGGCGCTACAGCGACGTCGAAGGCCAGTACCGGCCGAGCGGCGCGCTGAAGCCCTTCACGCCCGTGCTGATGCTCCGGCTGGTCTCGCACGGGGCGCTTGCCGAGGTGCAGGTGCCGAGTGGCCAGATCGGCTACGTGTATCCACACCTCCTGGCACCCGGCGACGCCGCGTCGGCACAGCGCGCCGCCTGCATCTACGAGGCGGGCGTCACGCCGCAGAACGGCGAAATCCTGGCGCCGCCCCGCAATGCTCCGGGGACGCCGGCTCGCGTGAGTGCCGGCGGCCGCGCCACGCTGATCGACAATACAGGCGACGCGCCGGCCGTCGTAGCCTTTCGACGCGGCCTGGAGTTCGTCGCGGTCTACGTCACGCCGCACGCCCGCGCGCGGCTGGCCGGTCTGGAGGCGGGCGCGTGGCAGATCGACTGGGCCACCGGCGACCTCTGGAGCCGGCCCTGTTTTCAGTTCATGGCTGGAATGCGCGGCCGCCGACTGCAGGATGCCACGGTGCCCCCTGTGATCACGCTGCCGGCCGATGCCGGCACCGACGTCCCGGACCAGGCGTTCGGCCGCTGATCGTTCACGTCGTCAACAGGCCGACCACCCTCAGCCCGCGCAGCAACCCCAGCATCGGCAGGCCGAGGATGGCGCCATGTTCGCCCTCGACCGCGTCGAACAGAAGCAGCCCAAGTCCTTCCAGCCGGTAGCATCCCACGCTGCCCAGCACCCCCGTCCCTTCCGCCCGCAGATACTCGTCCAGGAACGCATCGGAAAACGCCCGCAACGTCAGGCGCGGCTGCGCCAGATGCTGCAGCAGTACGTCCGTCCCGCGCAGCAGCACGAGCCCGGTTGTCAGCACGTGCTCCCGGCCGCGCAGCCGGCATAGCTGCGCACGCGCCTGGGCGAGGTCCGCCGGCTTGTCGAACCACGCACCGTCGCAAACCAGGATCTGATCGGCTCCGATCACCACCGCGTCCGGCCGCCGATCCGCAACCGACGCGGCCTTGGCGAATGCGAGCGCCAGCGCCGCCTGGCCGGCATGCCGGCCAGCCTCCCGCTCCCGCTCGCGGATAGCAGCTTCGTCGATGTCGGCTGCCACCGCCTCGAAACGCAGTCCCGCCGCCGCCAGGAGTGCCCGCCTCGCTGCCGAAGCGCTCGCCAGCACAAGCGGAGGTTGGTCCGCCTGCAGCACCCTCAGGCGCCGAGCCGGCCCTCGAACGGCGCGGTGTCCTTGGCTGCAGGATCGTCGCCCGCCACCGACGCGCCCGTGCGGACCGGTTGCGGTTCCGCCGGCGGCTTGCCGCGGCGAGCGTGCCACGCCTCCATCAGCTGCAGCACGGTCGCCGCCGTCTCCTCGATCGAACGACGAGTCACGTCGACCACCGGCCAGCCCCGCCGTACACACATGCGCCGCGCCCACAACAGCTCCGCCTTGACCGCCTCGTGATCGACATACTCGGCCGTATCGGCCCGAACAGACGCCACGCCCCCCTGCGCGATCAGCTTCAGACGATGCCGCCGGATCTCGATCAGCGACTGCGGCTCCAGCGTCAGGCCGATCACCGGGCAGGGCGGATCGTCCAGCCCCGGCGGGTCCGGCAACCCCGGCACCAGCGGGATGTTCGCCGCCTTCACGCCCCGGTTGGCGAGGTAGAAGCAGGTCGGCGTCTTGCTGCTGCGGGACACGCCGACGAGCACCACGTCGGCCTCCTGGATCCCGGCCTGCGCCTGTCCGTCGTCGTGCGCCAGCACGTAGTGCATCGCGTCGATCCGGCGGAAATAGTCCGCGTCCAGCACGTATTGCCGGCCGGGACGCGCCGTCGCCTGCTCGCCGAGCGCGTCCTGCAGCATCGCCATCACCGGATCGAGCACGTTGACCACCGGCACCCGCATCCGCTGGCACGCGCCTTCGAGTTCCGCGCGCAGGCCCCGGTCGACCAGCGTCGACAGCACCGGTCCCGGCTCGCTCTCGATGCCCTCGAGGACGCGATGCAGCTGGAACCGCGTCCGGATCAGCGACCACCGGTGATAGGCGATCTGGACATGCTCGAATTGCACGGTGGTCGCGCGGGCGATCGCGTTCAGCGTCTCGCCCGTCGCGTCCGACACCAGGTGCAGGTTCATTCGATGGCTTGGCATGGACCCGAGGATAACGTGGATAACCGGAGTGGACACAATCGAGATCGTCGGCCGGCCCGGAAACCCGGGGGCACCACGCACGTTACCGGAGATTCCGGATGAATTTGCCGTCCTCCGGCCGGCCAAGTGGACGGCGCGGGAGTTTGCCGATAATGCAGCGCCTTGCCGCCGCGGGCTGATGTGGATGGATCCGGGACAGTCTGCAGGCTTGCGGGTACCCCATGTTCCACAGGCATCAACCTCTTCCTCCCTCTCGCTAAGAATTTCTCTTCTCTGTTTAGTATCGGGACGATGAACACGAAGCCGCTGTTGCGAGTGCTGAACGGAGAGGCCGTGTGGCCGCCGCCGCTATGGCTGATGCGCCAGGCCGGCCGCTATCTGCCCGAGTACCGCCAGCTGCGTGCGCAAGCCGGCGATCTGCTGACCGCCTTCACCAGCCCCGATATTGCCACCGAAATCACCCTGCAGCCGATCCGGCGCTACGGGATGGATGCAGCGATCCTCTACAGCGACATCCTGATCCTGCCCTGGGCGCTCGGTCGCGACCTCGCGTTTCGCGAAGGCGAAGGGCCGGTGATGACCGCGTTGCGGGAGCGTGACGCCATCGAGACGTTGGCCGGCGTCTCGCCCGTCGATCGCCTCGCCTCGGCCCTGGAAACGCTGCGCCGCGTGCGTGCCGAGCTCGATGCGCGCCATCCCGGCACGGCCTTGATCGGCTTCGCCGGCGCACCGTTCACGGTCGCCTGCTACATGGTCGAGGGCCGCGGCTCGAAAGACCATGCCGACGTGCGCCACTTCGCCTTCGCGCAGCCCGAAACCTTCGCGCGCCTGATCGACATCCTGGTCGACGCCACGACCGACTACCTCGCCGCACAGGCCGAAGCAGGCGCCGAGGCGCTGATGCTGTTCGACAGCTGGGCCGGCGTGCTGCCGCCGACGCTGTTCGAGGCCTACGTGACTGCCCCGGCCGCCCACATCGCCAACGCCCTGCATGCCCGCGTGCCGGCGGCGAAGCTGATCGGCTTTCCTCGCCTCGCCGGGGGAATGTTGCCCGGCTATGCGGCGCGGGCGGAGATGGACGCGATCGGCATCGACACCGCGGTTCCGCCCCGCTGGGCCGCCGAGCAGGTCGGCCCCCGCGTCGCCCTGCAGGGCAATCTCGATCCGATGGCGCTGGTCGCCGGCGGTGAGGCGATGGAGACCGAGGCCCTCGGCATCCGTGCCGCCCTGCGGGGCCGTCCACACATCTTCAACCTTGGTCACGGCATCGTGCCGCAGACCCCGCCTGACAACGTGGCAAGGCTCGTGGACCTTGTCCGCAGCCGCTGACCGGCCACTTCGCGAACCATGAGCGCAACACCCAGTCCTGGCCGGAGCGGTAAGCAGCGCGTCGCCGTCGTCCTGTTCAACCTGGGCGGCCCCGACAGCCCGGACGCGATCAAGCCGTTCCTGCTCAACCTGTTCCGCGACCCGGCGATCCTGCGGGTGCCGTTCGTCTTCCGCCCGCTCCTCGCCCGCCTGATCGCGCGTGCCCGGGTGAAGCCGGCCACCGCCAACTACATGCTGCTCGGCGGCAAATCGCCGCTGCTCGATCTGACCGAAAAGCAGGCAAGCGCGCTGGAAGCCGCGCTGCCGGACATCGAGGCGAAGTGCTTCATCGCGATGCGCTACTGGCACCCGATGAGCCTCGAAGCGGCACGGGCCGTGAAAGCCTGGGGCGCGGATCGCGTGGTTCTGTTGCCGCTCTATCCGCAGTTCTCCACCACGACGACGGGAAGCTCGCTGACCGCGTGGCGCGAAGCCGCGGCACGAGCGAACCTCGTCGTTCCCACGATGACCATCTGCTGCTATCCGCGCGACGACCGCTATGTCCGCGGCACGGCCGCCCTGCTCGTGCGCACCCTGGATTCCGCCCGCGCTTCGACCAGCGTCCCTTTGCGGGTGCTGTTCTCGGCGCACGGCCTGCCGGAGGTCATCGTCGCGGGCGGCGACCCGTACCAGTTTCAGGTGGAACGGACCGTGGCTGACGTCCTGCGCGCGCTCGGCCGCGAGATCGACTACCGCATCTGCTACCAGTCGCGCGCCACGCCGCAGCGCTGGATCGGCCCGAGCACCGAGGAGTCGATCGAGGAAGCCGCCCGCGACGGTGTGGGTCTGGTCGTGCAGCCGATCGCCTTCGTCTCCGAGCACAGCGAGACCCTGGTGGAGCTCGACGTCGAATACCGCGAGTTCGCCGAGAAGCTGGGCGTCGAGCATTACTTCCGCGTCCCCGCACAGAACGATGACGCGGGCTTCGTCGCCGCGATGGCGGGCCTTGTCCGTTCCGCGCTGGCGCGTGGCCCCGGCCTGTGCAGCTACGCCGGCCAGGGCACCTGCCCGGCCAACCACGGCGACTGCCCGCACGTGAAGGCCGGGCTGCGGATCGTCTCGGCGGGGTCGGAGCCTCCGCCGCTGAGGCTCGCCGCCTGACCTTGCGCCCGTTCGTTCATTCCGATGCCGACGTGTGGGACGCCGAGATGTGGCACGCCCATGCCTCCGCCGCGCTCGCGTCGCGGGCGGCGCCCCTGGACATGGTGGTCTTCGACTGCGACGGCGTTCTGGTCGACAGCGAGCGGATCGCCAGCCGCATCATCGCCGAGGAACTGACCGGAGTCGGCTGGCCGCTCGGCCCGCACGAGGTGGAAGCGCATTTCCTCGGCAACTCGCTCCGGCAGATGGTGCCGGTGATCGAACAGCGGCTCGGCCGGAAGCTGCCGCCGGGCTGGAGCGAAGCCCTTCGCCTGCGGATGCTCGACGCCCTCACGCGCGAGGCCACGCTGGTCCACGGCGCGCTGCAGGCCATCGCCGCCGTCACCGAATTCGGCCTGAAGTGGCGGATCGCCTCGAATTCCTCGCATGAGGAGATGACGGCCAAGTTCACCCGCACCGGCCTGACCGACCTGGTCGCCGGCCGCGTGCACAGCCATCGCGACGTCGGCGCCGGCAAGCCCGCGCCCGACCTCTATCTCGCCGCCGCGGCCGCCGAGGGCATCCCGCCCGCGCACTGCCTGGTCATAGCGGACAGCCCGCCCGGCGTGCAGGCCGCTGTCTCGGCCGGCATGCAGGTGCTGGCGCTGGTCCCGCGCGGCGACCCGTTGCGTCTGCACGGCCTCGGCGCCTTGCCGATCCGGTGTCTGTCGGCGGTGCCGGACCTGCTGCGGGCCGCCTTGCGGGCCACGGCATGACGGCGCTTGTCATCGCGCAGCTTGTGCCGCCTCGGCGCTCTCTCTAGGTCACTGGGATGGCCGAGACGGCGCTGAGGGTATGGACGCTTGAGGAATTCCTCGCCTGGGACGAGGCGCAGGAAGGCGCGCATGAGTTCGACGGGGTGGAGCCGATCCCGATGAACCCGCCCACCACCCGCCACCAAGTCATCCTCCTCGAACTGCTGGATGCGCTCCGCCGGTCAGCCAAGCCGGTCCGGGTTCTGCCTGGCGTCATGATCGTCACCAAGGAGGGTCGCGCGAGGCGGATACCGGACATTGCGGTCGTCCCGCGGGATGCTCCGCTCTCGACACCCGTGGGCTCGCCGATCGTCGTCGTGGAGATCGCGTCGCCGAGCACCAGCCGCACCGATACGGTCGCCAAGGTCGCCGAATACACCGCACTCCCTACCCTCCGGCACTATCTGCTCCTGGAGCAGGCGCGCGCGGCCGGGACGCTGCACAGTCGCAACCCCGACGGCTTCTGGACCGCACAGTCCTTGCAGCCGGGCGCCTCCGTCGCCCTCGCCGAGCTCGATCTGCGGTTTCCGCTCGATGACTGCTACGCCGGCCTGCCGGACGAAGCGTGACCGTCTCGTTTCTGATCTACCTCTATCCCTCGACGAAGGCGCTGCACGTCATCGCGCTGATCGCCTGGATGGCCGGCCTGTTCTACCTGCCGCGCCTGTATGTCTATCACTGCGAAGTCCCGGCCGGATCGCGCGAAAGCGAGCGCTTCAAGGTTATGGAGCGCCGGCTGCTCAAGCAGATCACCACCCCGGCGATGCTCGCCACCTGGTTCTTCGGCATCCTGCTGGTGCTGACCCCCGGCATTGTCGACTGGTCGGCCGAGTGGTGGCACCTGAAGCTCGCCGCTGTCCTGCTGATGACCGGCTTCCACGGTGCCGCCTCGCGCTGGCGGCGTGACTTCCTGGAGGACCGCAACCGCCGGCCGCAACGGTTCTACCGGATCGCCAACGAGGTGCCGACGCTGCTCCTGATGGTCATCGTCATCATGGTCATCGTCCGGCCATTCTGATCGGCAGGCGGCCCTGGGCGGGGCCTCTTGAAGTCCCGGGAACCACCGGCCAAGTAAGCCGTTGACAAAATAAGCGGACGCCCGCATGGATCGGGTGTCTGTTGCGGCCGAAACCGGCTGCTTACCTTCCTGTTGCAATTCTGGCCTGCCCGCGCCCCCCCGGCGTTGGCGTCCGCACAAGCCGGTGTTCTCCCTGGCCGCCGTGCGGGTGGCCACATCACGATCCCCCCGAAGGCCCATCCGAATGCATCTCGCCGAACTCAAGGCAAAATCACCCGCAGACCTGCTCAGCTACGCTGAGTCCCTGCAGATCGAGAACGCGTCGTCCCTGCGCAAGCAGGACATGATGTTCGCGATCCTCAAGAACCTCGCCGAGAACGACCAGGCGATCCACGGCGAAGGCACGCTGGAGATCCTGCCCGACGGCTTCGGCTTCCTGCGCAGCCCCGAAGCCAACTACCTGCCGGGCCCGGACGACATCTACGTCTCCCCCAGCCAGGTCCGCCGCTTCGGCCTGCGCACCGGCGACACCGTCGAGGGCCAGATCCGCGCGCCGAAGGACGGCGAGCGCTATTTCGCGCTGCTCAAGGTCGACACCGTCAACTTCGAGAACCCCGACAGCGTCCGCCACCGCATCAACTTCGACAACCTGACCCCGCTCTATCCCGACGAGCGGCTGAAGATGGAGGTCGAGAACTTCCAGTCGGTCGCGAAGGGTCCAGGCAAGGACTACACCCCGCGGGTCATCGACCTGATCTCGCCGATCGGCAAAGGCCAGCGCGCCCTGGTGGTCGCCCCGCCGCGCACCGGCAAGACGGTGATGCTGCAGAACATCGCCACGGCGATCGCCCTCAACCACCCCGACGTCTTCCTCATTGTGCTGCTGATCGACGAGCGGCCGGAGGAAGTCACCGACATGGCCCGCAGCGTGAAGGGCGAGGTCATCAGCTCCACCTTCGACGAGCCGGCCACCCGCCACGTGCAGGTCACCGAGATGGTGCTCGAGAAGGCCAAGCGGCTGGTCGAGCACAAGCGCGACGTGGTGATCCTGCTCGACAGCATCACGCGCCTCGCGCGCGCTTACAACACGGTGGTGCCGAGCTCCGGCAAGGTGTTGACCGGCGGCGTGGACGCCAACGCCCTGCAGCGCCCCAAGCGCTTCTTCGGCGCCGCCCGCAACATCGAGGAAGGCGGCTCGCTGACCATCATCGCGACCGCGCTGATCGACACCGGCAGCCGGATGGACGAGGTGATCTTCGAGGAGTTCAAGGGCACCGGTAACAGCGAAATCATTCTCGACCGCAAGCTGTCCGACAAGCGCACCTTCCCGGCGATCGACATCACCAAGTCGGGCACCCGCAAGGAGGAGCTGCTGGTCGACAAGGGCACGCTGTCGAAGATGTGGGTCCTGCGCCGAATCCTGAACCCAATGGGCACGACCGACGCGATGGAGTTCCTGCTCGACAAGCTGAAGTACAGCAAGACGAACAACGACTTCTTCGAGGCGATGAACACCTGACGGTCGGGTGCGACGGGCGCCTTCGGGCGCCCGTCGGATCGGTTATCGCGGCCTGCGTGTCGTGAGGCGGCCGTCACGGAGAGTCCTGGATCGCGCTCTTCCACGCCTTGGCCCACCCGTCGATCTTCGGCGCGTCGTCATAGACCGCGTCGACGTCTTCCAGCCCCGACGCCAGCGCCTCGACGACCTTCGAGGGCTGCGTGTACCGGACGACCGTCGACCCCTTCTCGAACAGCGAGGCGCCGCCGGTTTTCGAGTCGTCGGTGATCGGCTTGCCGAGCGGCACGAGCTGTTTCACCCAGGTCTTGTAAGCCGACGGGCCGAGGGTCCTCGTCTTCAGCGCGTTGAGTGCGGTCTGCGACACGACCGAGGCCTGCAGGACGGCATTGTAGGTGCGCAGCACCGACTCGGCCTCCTTGCTGAGACCCTTCTTTCCGGCATTCTTCTTCTCGAATGTCTTGAGGCTGTGGGCGTAGCCCGCGACGGCGGCCTGCACGCCCGACATGGCGTCCTTCAGCTCGTCGACCTTGCCGGCGAACTCGTCGGCGGCGTTCTCGGCGTCGGCCTGCGCCCGTTTCTTGGTAACGTCGATCACCGCGTTGAGCGCGGACCGCTGCTTGTCCAGGTCATCGTGGATGGCGGCGATCTCTTTCTCGATCTGGTCGTTCTTGATCGCGTCCTTGATCACGTCCGTCCCGGCGATCAGATGAAGGTCGCCGACCACCAGCATCATCTGCGTGATCTGGTTGACGAAGTCCCAGATGTGCTCGAGCACGTCGCCGTGTTCGTCCAGGAAACTCGGGTCGTCCTTTTTCGGTTCGGCGACGGTGTCGGGTGAATCGGCGACCTGCTGCGCGGCTGCGTCATACCGTTTGGCGGCGGCTTCGGCGTCGTTGTAGATGTGCTTGAGGTAGGTGACGCGTGCATCGATCTCCCGCAGGTTGCCGGCGAGGATCTCCTTTTCGTCGGCACTGAGCGCCGGGCCGGACTTCGCCAGGACCTTCGCACCCCCGGCCGCGTCGTCGAGCTTCCACCCGGTGACCGCGACGTCGATCAGGCCCGACATCGCCGCGCGCGCCTGCTTCGCGGCGGTGTGCGCCGAGTTCGTGAAGTCGCTCGCCAGCTGCGACAGATCGATCGACTTCAGATCGACCTTCGACGGGTCGATGCGGTCGAGATCGGCCTCGATATCCGCGTCGGGTGCGGTGAACACTGACGTATCGATGTTGAGCGTGCTCTTCACCCAGTCGTGGTGCTTCTGCGTCAACGTCACCATGGGAAACTCCTTGCGCTGCGTGGGTCCGGTGCGCTCAGGCCAACGTCTTCGACAGCACGGACAAGGTGGCCGAGAGTGTCTTCTGGATCGCCATCGGCACGAACGGGTTGGCGTCGAGGGCGGCCACCGACGGATCGCCGTCGATGTAGTCCTGGTATCGTTGCAGGGTCTGCCTTGCCTCGTGTACCAGCACGGCGTGATCGTTCGCATCAGTCGCCTTCGTCGCATTGTCGAGGGCATCGGCAAGTTGCTCGCCGAGCAAATTGAGCACTGACTCGGCCAACGAGGCGAACCCGGCCTCGACGTCCGATGCCTTCGGATGGCCGTCGAACGACGATGCAAGCTCCTTCTGCAGCGCCCCGATGTCGCTCTCGACCTTCCTGCGGGTCGCGAGCCACGCGCTGCGCGCCCTCTCGAATACGGCGGCTTTCGCTGGATCGAGGCGGAACGTCCCCTGGGGCGTTCCCTGGGGCTCGGGCTGCGTTCCCGCAGCGTCGAGCGCCTTGCGCAGCTCGCCGATCAGCTCCGTCGCACGGGCGACGTCGCCCGACTTGATCAACTCCTGCGCCTGCACCGCCATCCCCTTCAGCGAAGCCTGGGTTTCCGGCTCGGCCTGCCCGAGACGCTTGACGAGATCGGTCAGGGCCCGGGCGCAGGGGGCGTTTCCTGCCGGGGCGCGCCGGACGCCGGCGGGGTCGCGCCCGGTTCGGCGGCGGACGGCTGAACAGGGGCGGCAGCTTGCGGCTGAGCCGCACCATTTCCGTGCGTCCCCGGCGACGTCGATGCTGCCGCCTGCTCCTCGTCTGCCTCCTCCTCGGCGACGGACCCGTCCTCGAGCATGACCTTCACCTTGGTGAAGCCGGTGCCCTTGAGCGACTTGACCAGCCGCTTGCCGATCCCCGACGCCGCCTTGTTGAGCTGCAGCTGGACCAGCGCGGCATCCAGGTCGGTGTCGACGAACGCCGAGCCCCACCGCGTGTTGGTTGCATCGGGAAACTGTTTCTCGAGCTCCTTCAACACCGCCTTCGGTGCCTTGACCCGGTCGAGCAGGATCAGTCCGGGCTGGCTCTTCTTGCCGTCGCCCATGCCGACCGCGCAGTTGACCGGCTCCTTCTTGGACTTCATGAGCAGCTTCTTCAGCTCGCCCTTGTCCATGGCAGACGCGAGTTCCTGAGCCATGCAAGCCTCCCATCGGCACTGTCGGCACGGCGTGAGGATCGGACCCGATGAGCCGGTTTGACCGGACGTCCGTTACGGGCGCGATCAAAAGGCACGTCGCGACGCGATCGGGCGACGCTCGTAGGTCGGGGCAATCACGTTTCCTATGAAGCGTATCACAGGCCCGGCGGATGGCACAGATCTTGCCGTCCCCCATAACGTTTCCGGGTCGGTGGCATCCGCGTGGGCTCCGGCGCGTTACCCCTGCGTCCGGCCATGCTGCGGCCGGGAATGGCGATCAGGGGAGCCACGGCGATGGACACGAATGAACTCAAGGGGGCGGAGCGCGAACTCGGCGGCGCGGCGCAGGAAGGCCTCGGCAACATCCTCGGCACGCCCGAGGACCAGGTTGCCGGCCGGATCAAGCAGGCGGCCGGCCAAGCCCAGCGCGCCTACGGCGCCGCCGTCGATGAGGTCGCCGACTATGTGCAGAACCAGCCGCTGACAGCACTGCTGATCGCCGGCGGCATCGGGTTCCTGCTCGGAGCGCTGATCGTCCGGCGCTGAACCGTATCGCCGCCAACGGTGTCGTCATGCCGGGGAATCGCCCGGCATGACGAGCCGGGGTGCCGGCTGCATCAGTCGCTCCGAGTCGCGCCCTCGAAGAACTCGCGCACCTTGGCGAAGAAGCCCTCGTTCTCCGGATGCCCGGCAGCGTGGCCGGTCATCTCTGCCTCGAACTGCTCCAGCAGCTCGCGCTGCTTGGCCGTCAGCTTGGTCGGCGTCTCGACGGACACCTGGATGTACATGTCGCCGCGCACCGCGCTGCGCAGCACGGAAAAGCCCTTGCCGCGCAGGCGGAACTGATCGCCCGTCTGCGTGCCCGGCGGGATCTTCACCTTCGCCTTGCTGCCGTCGATCACCGGCACCTCGATCTCGGCACCCAGCGCGGCCTGCGTGATCCGCAGCGGCACGCGCATGAACACGTTCGCTTGGTCGCGCTGGAAGATCGCGTGCGGGCGGATCGAGACATGCACGTACAGGTCGCCCGGCGGCGCGCCTTGCGGCCCGGCCTCGCCCTCGCCCGCCAGCCGGATGCGCGTGCCGTCCTCCACGCCCGGCGGGATCGTCACCTGCAGGCTGCGCTCGCTCTGCACCGTGCCGCTGCCGTGGCAGATCTTGCACGGATTGCGGATCACGCGGCGCTGGCCGCCGCAGGTCGGACACGTGCGCTCGACCAGGAAGAAGCCCTGCTGCGAACGGATCTTGCCGGCGCCCTTGCAGGTCGGGCACGCGTCGGCGGCGCGCTGCTTGTCGGCCGACCCGGTCCCCTCGCACACCGCGCACGCGACGCGGGTCGGGACGCGCAGCTGGGCCTTCGTGCCGGCGAACGCGTCGGTCAGGTCGATCTCGACGGCCTGACGGATGTCCGCTCCCGTGCGTGGGCGTCCGCCGCCCCGGCGGCCCATGAAGTCGCCGAACATCTGATCGAAGATGTCGCCCAGTCCGCCGGCGCCGAAGTCGAAGCCGCCGGCGCCGCCCGGGCCGCCCTGCTCGAACGCGGCGTGCCCGAAACGGTCGTACGCGGCGCGCTTCTGCTCGTCCTTCAGGACGTCGTAGGCCTCGTTGACCTCCTTGAACTTCGCCTCGGCCTTCTTGTCGCCGGGGTTGCGGTCCGGGTGGTGCTGCATCGCCGCCTTGCGATAGGCCTTCTTGAGGTCCTCCGCGCTGGCGTCCCGCGCCACACCCAACGTCGCGTAATAGTCCTGCTTCGACATCCGTCAGCCCTTCGCGGCGCTGCCACCAGAACGAGCTTGCGCCCGCCTGCCTGCGGAGCGGAGTCCGCAGATCGACGGGCGCAAGCCGCGTGCCAAGGTCAGCCCGCTATCAAGCGGACCGCTTCTTCTTCTCGTCGACTTCCTCGAACTCGGCGTCGACGACCTTGTCGTCATGCGCCGGGCCCGCATGCGGCGGCTCGCCGCCCGGACCCGCACCGTGCGCTGCCGTCTGTTCGGCCTGCTGGCGATACATCGCCTCGCCGATCTTCATCGCCGCCTGGCTCAGCCGCTCGGTCGCCGACTTCAGCGCCTCGATGTCGGTGCCCTCCATCGCGCTGCGCGCCGCGGCGATCGCCGCCTCGGCCTCGCCCTTGTCCTGGGCCGAGACCTTGCCCTCGTGCTCCTTCAGCGTGCGCTCGACCTGATGCGCCAGACCGTCCGCATGGTTCTTCGCCTCGATGAACTCGCGGCGCTTCTTGTCGGCTTCGGCGTTCGCCTCTGCCTCGCGCACCATGCGCTGGATGTCCTGCTCGTTCAGGCCGCCCGAGGCCTGGATGCGGATCTGCTGCTCCTTGCCGGTCGCCTTGTCCTTCGCCTGCACCGAGACGATGCCGTTGGCGTCGATGTCGAACGTCACCTCGATCTGCGGCACGCCGCGCGGCGCCGGCGGGATGCCGACCAGGTCGAACTGGCCGAGCGCCTTGTTGTCGGCCGCCATCTCGCGCTCGCCCTGGTAGACCTTGATCGTCACCGCCGTCTGGTTGTCGTCGGCGGTCGAGAAGATCTGGCTCTTCTTGGTCGGGATCGTGGTGTTGCGCTCGATCAGCCGGGTGAACACGCCGCCCAGCGTCTCGATGCCGAGCGACAGCGGCGTCACGTCCAGCAGCAGCACGTCCTTGACGTCGCCGCGCAGCACCGCGCCCTGAATGGCCGCACCCACGGCCACCACTTCGTCAGGGTTCACGTTTCTCGCGGGGTCCTTGCCGAAGAACTGCTTCACCGTCTCGATGACCTTCGGCATGCGCGTCATGCCGCCGACCAGGATCACCTCGCCGATCTCGCCCGCGGTCACGCCGGCATCCTTCAGCGCCGCCCGGCACGGCTCGAGCGTGCGCTCGATCAGGTCGGCGACCAGGCTCTCCAGCTTCGCCCGCGTCAGCTTCATCACCAGATGCTTCGGCCCGGTGGCGTCGGCGGTGATGAACGGCAGGTTGACCTCGGTCTCCTTGGACGACGACAGCTCGATCTTCGCCTTCTCGGCGGCTTCCTTCAGCCGCTGCAGGGCCAGCTTGTCGGTGCGCAGGTCGATGCCCTGCTCGCGCTTGAACTCGCTGGCGAGGTAGTCGATCACGCGAACGTCGAAGTCCTCGCCGCCGAGGAACGTGTCGCCGTTGGTGCTCTTCACCTCGAAAACGCCGTCGCCGATCTCGAGCACCGAGATGTCGAACGTGCCGCCGCCGAGGTCATACACGGCGATCGTGCCGCCGGTCTTCTTGTCCATGCCGTAGGCGAGCGCTGCCGCCGTCGGCTCGTTGATGATGCGCAGGACTTCCAGGCCGGCGATGCGGCCGGCGTCCTTGGTCGCCTGGCGCTGGCTGTCGTTGAAGTAGGCCGGGACGGTGATGACCGCCTGCGTGACGGTCTGGCCGAGATAGGCCTCGGCGGTCTCCTTCATCTTGCCCAGCACGAAGGCCGAGATCTGGCTCGGCGAATACTTCTGGCCCCGGGCTTCCACCCAGGCGTCGCCGTTGTCGCCGCGCACGATGGTGTAGGGCACCATGCCCTTGTCCTTGGCCACGATGGGGTCGTCGTAGCGGCGGCCGATCAGGCGCTTGACGGCGAACAGCGTGTTCGTCGGGTTGGTCACCGCCTGCCGCTTGGCCGACTGGCCGACCAGGCGCTCGCCGTTGTCGGCGAAGGCGACCATGCTGGGCGTGGTGCGCGCGCCCTCGCTGTTCTCGATGACCCGAACGTCCTTGCCTTCCATGATGGCAACGCAGGAGTTCGTGGTGCCGAGGTCGATGCCGATGACTTTACTCAAGTCCGTCTCTCCTTTTGCAGCGGGTGCCTGCGGCCCGGAGCACCGCACGCCACCCCCGGGGAATTTTCACCTAGCCGATGTATGGACCGGGCCCCCGCCTAGCAAGGGCTGACAACCCATTCATGCGGCCCGCGAGATCACACGAGAGGTGCGAAAGGGCGGTTACTGCCTAGGGTCCCGATTCCGAAGTTCGCGGAACTTCGGAATCAGAGTGGGACCCTGGAAATCAATGTCTTAGTGGCCTGCTTATCCCAGAAGTTCGCCAGCGAACTTCTGGGGCAGGACACCAGCCAAGTTCAAGGGCCTACTGGTCGGCCCGCGCCGGCTCGGCGCCCGCCGGGGAGCGCGCCACCACGACCATGGCCGGGCGCAGCAGCCGGCCGTTCAGCGTCCAGGCCGGCGTCCAGGCCTGCAGCACGCTGCCGGGCGTGGCGTCGGCGCTGTGCTGCTCGCTCATCGCCTGGTGCAGGTTGGGGTCGAAGGGCTGGCCCGTGGGGTCCTGCTGCTGCACGCCGTTGCGCTCCAGCAGGCCGATGAAGCTGCGGTAGACGCCCTCGAACCCCTCGCGCACCCGCGCCAGCAGTTCCGGCTCGTCGGGCGCGGAGGGCGGCAGGCTGTCGAGGCCGCGCTTGATGTTCTCGGCCGCCTCGACGACGTCGCGGGCGAATTTCTGCACCGCGAACTGCCGTGTCTCGTCGACCTCGCGGCGGGCGCGGGCGCGGACGTTCTGCACCTCCGCCTCGGCCCGCATCCAGCGGTCTTTCATCTCGGCCAGTTCGGTCTCGAGGGTGGCGATGCGCTTGGCCGCCTCGGCCAGCTCCTCGGGCGTGGCCGGCGGGTCCGGCTCGATCGGTTCGGCCGGGACAGGGGGGAAATCGCTCATGGCGCGTCAGGTAGGGCAGACGCGGGGGCGGAACAAGCGGCTGCACTTGCAGCGCGGCGCTCAGACCCTCACCAGACTACGGGGTGGATATCAGAACTTGGCGTAAGCGTCGCCGTCCGCGTCGCCTTCCCATTCCTCGAACTCGGCGATCGGGTCGTCCGTCCTGCCGCTCGTCAGTATGACCCGGCCCTCGCCGACGATCACGAGCACCTCCCTCTCGCCCTCGAGGTGCAGGGCTCCGATCGCCTGCGCCGGCAGCTTCATCGTGCCGTCGGCCGCGACCTCGACGACCCACGCCGTGTCGGCAACCCGTCGCTGTCCGCCGCCAACCATCGTCGCCTCCCTCAGATGCCTAACCGAGGAGCCGCCCCACGACCCGCGCCGTATAGTCCACCACCGGGATGATCCGCCCGTAGTTGATGCGCGTCGGGCCGATCACGCCGATCGCGCCCACGATCCGCCCGCTCTCCGAGCGCGCCGGCGCCACCACCATCGAAATCCCCGTCGTCGCGAACAGCCCGCTCTCGGCGCCGATGAAGATCCGCACGCCCTCCGACGTCTCGGCGAGCTCCAGCAGGCGCAGCATCGTCTCCTGCGCCTCCAGCCGCTCGAACAGGCCCTGGATCGCCGCCAGCCGCTCGACCTGCGTCACGTCGGCCAGCAGCTTGGCCTGGCCGCGCACGATCAGGCTGCCGCCGCGGCCCTCGCCGGTCCACGTCGCCAGCCCCGCCTCCACCACCTGCTGTGACAGCCCGTCCAGCGCGGTGCGGTCGGCGGCGATCTCCTCGGCCACGATCCGGCGCAGCTCGCTCAGGCCCCGCCCGGTCAGGTGCGCGTTCAGGTAGTTGCCCGCCTGCTGCAGCGCGCTCGGCGGCACGCCGGGCGGCAGGTCGATCACCCGGTTCTCCACCTGTCCGTCCGCGCCCACCAGGATCACCAGCGCCCGCCCCGAGCCCAGGGGCACGAACTCGATGTGGCGCAGCGGCCCCTCGCTCTTCGGCGCCAGCACCAGCCCGGCCGCGGCACTCAGCCCCGACAGCGCGCTCGACGCCTCGGCCAGCATGTCCTGCAGGCTGCGTCCCGAGGCCTCCAGCGCGCGCGCGATCGTCGCCCGCTCCTCCTCGCTGATCTCGCCGAACTGCAGCAGCCCGTCGACGAACAGCCGCAGCCCGCGTTCGGTCGGCAGCCGCCCGGCCGACGTATGCGGGGCGAACAGCAGCCCCGCCTCGGTCAGGTCTGCCATCACGTTGCGGATCGTCGCCGGCGACAGCGTCAGCGGCAGCCGGCGCGACAGCGTGCGGCTGCCCACCGGCTCGCCGGTCTCGACATACTGCTCGACGATCTCGCGCAGGATCGCCGCCGAGCGCGCGTCCAGCGACGGCGGCAGGCCGGTCGGGCGGCCGGTGAGCGGATCGAACGCGTCCATCGTCTCCCCTCTGGCCACCTCAGCTATGGGCGGCGCGAGGAACGGTCAACGCCTGCGCCTCGCCAGCGCGCCCCCGCCGGGCTATGCCCGCCTCGCGTCCACCCGAGGCCCATCATGCGCCCATCCGGCCGCGCCGCCGACGCCCTGCGTACGCTTTCGATCGAACCCGGCTTCGCCCGCCATGCCGAGGGCTCCTGCCTCGTGCGCGCGGGCTTCACCGAGGTGCTGTGCGCCGCCAGCGTCGAGGGCCGCGTGCCGCCGTTCCTGCGCAACTCCGGGACCGGCTGGGTGACGGCGGAATATGGCATGCTGCCGCGCGCCACGCACACCCGCGGCGACCGCGAGGCGGCGCGGGGCAAGCAGTCCGGCCGCACGCAGGAGATCCAGCGCCTGATCGGCCGCAGCCTGCGCGCCGTGGTCGACCGCAAGAAGCTGGGCGAGCTGACGATCACGCTCGACTGCGACGTGCTGAACGCCGACGGCGGCACGCGCTGCGCGGCGATCACCGGCGCCTGGGTGGCGCTGGCGCTGGCGGTGCGGCGGCTGCGCGAGACCAACGTGATCGCCGCCGATCCGCTGGGCGCTCAGGTGGCGGCGGTGAGTTGCGGGGTCGTCGACGGCGTCCCGGTGCTCGACCTCGATTATGCCGAGGACAGCAACGCCCACGCCGACGCCAACTTCGTGCTGACCGACGCGGGCGGCATCGTCGAGATACAAGGCACCGCCGAGCAGGCCCCGTTCAGCGAGGCCGAGTTCCTCTCGCTGCTGGCGCTGGCCCGCGCCGGCACCGCGAAGCTGTTCGAGGCGCAGCGCGCCGCGCTGGGCTGACCGCCGCGTCGGTTACCTTGGGAACCGTCATCGCGAGCCGCGCAGCGGCGTGGCGATCCGGGGCTGCACGTCAGGCGTCTGTCACGTTGCCCTGGATCGCTACGCTTCGCTCGCGATGACGACCGCAGAATGACGGACCTCCGCGACCACATCGGCCCTCGCCTCGTCCTCGCCAGCCACAATCCCGGCAAGCTGCGCGAGATCGCCGACCTCGTCCGCCCGCTCGGCATCGAGGTGATCTCCGCCGCCGCCCTCGCCCTGCCCGAGCCCGACGAAACGGCGCCTGATTTCGCCGGCAACGCCGCGATCAAGGCGCTGGCGGCCGCGCGTGCGTCCGGCCTGCCGGCGCTGGCCGACGACAGCGGCTTCTGCGTGCGCGCGTTGGGCGGCGCGCCGGGCGTGCTGTCGGCCCGCTGGGCCGGCCCGGACAAGGATTTCTCCGTCGCCATGGCCCGCGTCCATCGCGAACTCGGCGACGCGTCCGACCGCTCGGCCTGGTTCGTCTGCGTCCTCTGCCTCGCCTGGCCCGACGGCACGGACGAATTCTTCGAGGGCCGCGTCGACGGCCACGTCGTCTGGCCCCCGCGCGGCACGCGCGGCTTCGGCTACGACCCGATCTTCGTGCCGGAGGGCGGCACGCAGACCTTCGCCGAGATGGAGCCGCAGCAGAAGCGCGCGGTCAGTCACCGCGCGCGCGCCTTTCGCGCGATGCTGTCCACGCCGCCCCCGCCGCGCGCTGAACCGTCCGCGGGCTGAAGTCCTTCATGTCGTTTCAGCAGAATTCATTGGCATATCAGGACATTCGCGCCGGCATCCCGTATCCTTCGGCGCAGCGGATCCGCGAGGCAGGCGATGGGCATCACGACGACGTGGCAGGGTCAGACCAGCAACTGGGCTGATCCGAGCAACTGGACCGCCGGCCCCCCGTTGCCGGGCGATACGGCGGTGATCGGCACCGCCGGAGCGGTGTCGCCCGTGTACAGCGGGTTCAACACCTCGATGGAGGACCTGACGGTCGACCTCGAGGGCGGTGGCTACCTCGGCGCCTTCGACATCAACCTGGTGGGCACGACGATCCAGACCGACCTGTCGGCCGGTCCGGCATCGCAGTACGGCAATCCGCCGGGCAGCTTCTTCGTCGCCACCCAGGACATCGTCGTCGACTCGCACTCGAAGATCTCGGCGGGCGGCAACGAGCAGGTCAGCTCGTCGCTGAGCGTGGAGACGCCGTCGCTGACCAACAACGGCTTGCTGCAGGGCACCGACAACGGCGAGCTGTTCCTGGAGTCGAACACCGGCGGCACGATGACGCTGAAGAACAACGGCCACATCGCCGCGACCGACGACGGCAGGGTCACCATCACGTCGGCATCGGTCAGGGGCAACGGCTTGTTCAACATCCTGAACGGCGGCGATCTGGACCTCTCTCAGGTGACCTTCGCGGGCGGCACGTGGATCGGCTTCAGCGCCTCCGCCGCGCAAGGCGGCGGCACGCTGGAACTCTATGACCAGCCCGTGCTGACGCCGGCGGTGCACAACTTCGAAGTCGGCGACCTCGTCAAGATCGACAACTTCGCCGCCACGAAGATCATCGCCGCCTACAACCTGTTCACGCACGACACCGACGTCGACGTGATCGGCGCGGGTGAGTCGCATCCGGTGCAGGCCTTCTCGCTCGCCGGCGACGTCTCGGCCAGCCAGCTCGGCTTCGCCAACGTCCTCGGCGCGGCCTACGTCTTTCGCACCAGCTGAACCGCCGGGCGATCGGAAAGGCCGCGCGATGCTCTCCACGCCGCCGTCCGGAACGCTGACGCCCCCACGGGCTGAAGCACTGGGGGCTGAAGCCCTTCACTTCGTTTCAGCAGAATTCATTACTCTCTCAGGACATTCGCGCCGGGATCCCCTATCCTCCGGCGCATCGGATGCGCGAGGCCGGCGATGAGTTTCACGACGACCTGGCAGGGTCAGACCAGCAACTGGGCCGATCCGGGCAACTGGAGCAACGGGCCCCCGGTGCCCGGGGATACCGCGATCATCCCCGCGGACGCCGTCGCGTCCCCCACCCTCGTCGGATTCCAGGAGCTGCTGTCGGGGCTGGCGGTGGAGCTCGAGGGCGGCTCTCTCGGGGCCAATGAGGTCTATCTGCAAGCCACGAACATCGCGACGGTGGCGCCGTCCGGGCCGCCCCAACCGAACTACGAAGCGCAGAACAGCTTCATCGTCGCCACCCAAGACATCGTGGTCGACCAAGACAGCGAGATCGCGGCCTTGGGCGACGAGGCAGGCGCGACAGTGCTGAATGTCGAGGACCCCCTTGCTGGTCAACCGCGGGGTTCTGGAGGCGGCCCGTGGCGGCGTGCTGTCCCTTTCGTTCATCACCGGCGGTACGATGTCCCTGTGGAACGACGCGGCGATCGACGCGGGCTACGACGGAACGGTGAGGATCACCTCGGCAGTGGTCAACGGCCCCGCTGGTTTCAACATCCTTGACGGCGGCGATCTTCAGCTCGATCGCGTGACGTTCGCGGGCCCCGGGTCGATCCGCTTCGGCCCCGCCGGCACCGCCACCGGCGGCACCCTGGAACTTGACCACGAGCCCGCGCTGACGCCGTTGGTGCGCAGTTTCGAGGTCGGCGATCTCGTCAAGATCGACAACTTCACTGCTACGAAGATCCTCGCCTTCGACATCGATCAGGTCACCGCCGTCGACGTGATCGGCGCCGGTAAATCGCATCCGACGCAGACCTTCACGCTGGCCGGCGCCTTCTCTGCCAGCCAGCTCGGCTACGCCAATGTCGGCGGCGCCGCCTACGTCTTCCGGACCAGCTGAACCGGCCCGCGGGGAAAGGATCGAGACCGTGAGCATCACGACGACCTGGCAGGGCACGAACGACGCCTGGAACGTGCCGCCGCTGATCGTGCCGTTCTCGAGATAGACCGCGCCGCCGTCGAGCGCGGAGATGACGCCGGTATTCGTCAGGTTCCGCGCCGTGACGAACAGCGACCCTTCGTCGTTCGCCGCCAGCAGGCCCGCGTTGCCGAGCGTCGTTGCAGTCACGTCGATGGTCGGCGAGGTCTCCACGTTGCCGGAGGCCTCGACGGTCGAGCCAGCGCCGACGAGGAGGGTGCCGACCTGCAGCTTCGCCGTGCCGCCGCCGCCGGGCGTGTTCGTCACCGTCGAGTGCGACAGCGACATCAGCGTGCCGCTGAGCAGCGCGCCCGCCCCAAGCTCCACCGTGATGCCCGACAGGCCGCCGTTGAATATCGGGTTCTGCTGGTCGGCGTTCACCGCGTCGATGATCGCGGTGTCGCCCGGCAACGGGACGCCGTTGCTCCAGTTGGTGGGGTCGATCACCGACGACGGCCTCGTCAGCCTGCAGCACGAGGCGGTCGGCGAGGGCGGCGCGTTCGTCACGCTCGACCTGTATGCCGAGCAGGGCCAGATGCCCGCCCTCATCAAGGAGTTCAGCAAGGGCAACTTCGTCGAGATCGACGGCTTCAACGCCACCGCCATGCTGCCCACGTTCAACTTCCTGAACGACACGACGAGCGTGGTGCTGACGCAGCACAGCGGGCCGGCCCAGGCGCTGACCTTCGCGGGCGATCTGGTCGGCCACCTCCGCTACGCGAGCGCCGGCGGCGAGACGCTGCTCTACCGCACCAGCTGACAGCACCGCACGGGCGGCCGAGAAGCGGTCGCGCAGCGCGGTACTCATCTCGAGGTGCCACGCGCCGTGGCGACCCAGGGACACACGCCATGCGTGTGTGCTGGCGTCGTGCAACCCGTCGCGGGCGAGCGTTGTTCCTGAGGCGGAACTCTGACACGTGGGTTCCGGGAAAGCTTCCAGGGGCGCGCGATGGCGACCGCGATCAGCCTGATCAACATGAAAGGCGGCGTCGGCAAGACGACGCTCGCCAGCCAGCTTGCGTTCGTCTCCGCGAGAACCGGGTTCAGGACGCTGATGGTCGACCTCGACCCGCAGTCCAACCTCAGCCAGATCATGCTCGGCCCCGAGTCCTACGTGAAGCACATCGATTCCAAGCGGCCGACGATCGTGCAGATCTTCGACGGCGACATCCAAGCCGATGCCGGCGCCCACGCGCCGCTTCTGGCCGATATGTGCGACTTCATCGTCCCACGGTCCGGCTACTGGCCCTATGCGCCGCTCGATCTGATCCCCAGCCGGCTCGAACTCTCCCGCACGCTGAAGAACCCGGCCGGCAAGGAACGCCGGCTGGCCGAAGCGCTCGCCCAGGTGCACGACCGCTACGAGGTCGTGATCATCGACTGCGCGCCGACGGAGTCCATCTTGACGGACGCCGCCTATTTCGCGAGCCGCTTCGTCGTCGCCCCGGTGAAGCCGGAATTCATGGCAGCGGTGGGGCTGCCGCTTCTCGCCCGTTCGTTGCAGGAGTTCCGGCTGGAAAACCGCGGCCAGCTCGTCGAACTCGCCGGCCTCGTCTTCAACCACTCGTCGCAATATTCCGCGGGTCCCGAAGGACGCCAGTCGATGCGCGAGATCGAGGAGGAGGCGCGCAGACAGAACTGGCCTATCTTCAAGACCCAGCTCCGCTACTCGGCATGCTATCCACGCGCGGCAAGAGAGGGCGTGCCGCTTGCCGCGGCAAGCTACGCGCGTGGAGCGGTCGCCGATGAGTTCAGGCAATTCGCCTGCGAGGTTTTCGAGCGCGTCGGACTGGTGAGAAGATGCACGTGAAGAACGCATTGCTGGAGATCGACGTCAGCCTTCTGTTCCTCCGCTACGGCAAGGATGTCGTCCTCGACTGCATCCGGCAGCTCGAGGAACGCTCGGCCGACGAAGTTGCCGCGGCGGTCTCCGCGCTGTCGAAAGGCGCGAAGAAGCGCCAGCCCAGGAAGTCGGCGCTCGACAAGGCGCTCGAGATCGAACTGCAGCGCAGGCCGGACCTCGCCGAACCGCTCAGGGTCGTGGCGGCGAACTTCGACAGCAAGCGCTTCCTGCCGAACCTGCGCGACGTTCGCCGGTTCCTCGAAAAGCTGGGCCGCGCGCCGGAAACGGCGAAAACCCGGGCGCAAGCCGGTCCGGTCCTGCTGCAAGCGCTGTGCGAACTGTCCCGCGACGAACTGGCCGAAATCGCATCGGCCTCGAACGCAACAGGCGAGAGCGGATTGGCGCTGCTGACGCGCGCGATCCTCCACGGGTAGTGGCCGCGCATCCGTTGAAGCCACCCGTCGCGCTGTGCCAATCTGGTCAGCATGACCAGAACCAGCCGCGCCGCACCGCCCGACCAACCCCGCCCCAAGCGCCCCCGCCCGTCGGGAACCTGGCTGCTGCAGGACGCCAAGGCGCGCTTCAGCGAACTCGTCCGGCGCGCGCGCAGCGAAGGGCCGCAGCACGTCACCGTTCACGGGCGCGAGGAAGTCGTCGTCGTCGCGGCCGAGGAGTTTCGCCGCCTCACAGGCGCACCGACCGGGAAAGCCCTGGTCGCCGCCCTGCAAGCCTCGCCGGATCGCGGCACCGACATCGAACCCTCGCGAGGGCCTCTCCCGGTGCGTGACGTCGGCCTGTGACGGGCTGGCTACTCGATACCAACGTCCTCTCTGAACTGCGTCGCCCGAAGCCCGAGCGTCGCGTGGTCGACTTCGTCGCGGCGCAACCGCTCTACCGCCTGTATGTCAGCGCCGTCACCTTCGCGGAACTCCGTTTCGGCATCGAGCGGCTCGCCGATCCTGCCCGGCGCGCGGCCTTGCATGACTGGCTGACCCACACCGTGCGGCCGATGTTCGGCCAGCGCGTGCTCCCCATCACCGAGGACGTGATGCTGAAGTGGCGCGTGCTGGTGGAAGACGGCCGCCGATCCGGCCACACATTCTCGCAGCCGGACCTGATCATCGCCGCCACCGCGCTGCATCACGGTCTGACGGTCGTGACCCGGGACGAGCGCGACTACATTCGGGCCGGAGCGCCCACCTTCAATCCTTGGACCGCGTCCGCGCCCAAGCGGGCTCGGTGATCGTCGTACAACTGCGGACACTCGCCACGCCCCTTACTGCGCACAACTCAGGCGAACCTGCGGCGACGTAGGCAGCCGCATGATCGCAGGCCAAACTCCCGTCTAGACGGCGCCACGGTGGACCGACGGAAAACGGAGCAAGGCATGGCGATCCAAGACAACGACAGCCCCTACCTGTGCCTCCACGAATTCGTCGAGGACGCCCGCGCCAATCTGCCGAACACCGCCTGGGACTACCTGATCGGCGGCACGGAGACCGAGACCACGCTGCGCCGCAACCGCCAGGCGCTCGACGCGATCGCCTTCCGCCCGCGCGTGCTGCGCAACGTCTCGCACGTGCAGACCGCCAAGCCCGTGCTCGGCAAACCTTCGCGCCTGCCGCTGATGCTCGCCCCGGTGGGATCGCTGGAAAACTTCACCCCGGACGGCGGCGCGGCGGCGGCGCGAGCGGCCGCCGCGTTCGGCGTGCCGATCGTCGTCAGCTCCGTCACCGCGCCCGGCCTCGAAGCCACGGCGGCCGCCAACGGCACCGGCCGGCGCATCTTCCAGCTCTACACCCGCGGCGACGACGCCTACATCGACGACCACGTCCGTCGCGCGGTCGACTCCGGCTACGAGATGTTCTGCATCACCGTCGACTCCGCCGCCTACAGCCGGCGCGAACGCGACCTCGCCAAGCGGCACATCCGGCCGTGGCGGCACACGGCGACGGGGATGGAGTTCCAGGCCGCCTTCGCCTGGGACAACGTCAAGCGCTTCAAGGACCGCCACACCATCCCCCTGATGCTCAAGGGCATCCAGACCGCCGAGGACGCCGCCATCGCGATCGAAAACGGCGTCGACGTCGTCTGGGCCTCCAACCACGGCGGAAGGCAGCTCGATCACTGCCCCGGCGCGATCGAGATCCTGCCGGAGATCGTGCAGGCGGTCGCCGGTCGCGCCCCGGTGGTGATCGACGGCGGGTTCTCCCGCGCGACCGACATCCTCAAGGCGCTGGCGCTGGGCGCGGACAGTGTCGCCGTGGGGCGCCTCTATTGCTACGCGCTCGCCGCCGGCGGCGCGGACGCGCTGGTGCGCATGCTCGACCTGCTGGAGACGGAACTTACGGTCGACATGAAGCTGCTCGGCATCACCAGCCTCGCCGCACTCGATGCGAGCTACGTGCAGCCGGCCCAGCCCGCCGGACCCGGCGGCGTCCACGGCGCATTCCCGCTGATCGGCCAGTACGCAAGAGGCCGCGACAAGAGCTAGCGTCGCAGTCTCGATCAGTCGGCGGCGCATCGGCGCTGGAAAGGTCGGCACGCAAATGCTAACGAAACGTCGCCCGAACAGAAGCGAATGCCGCCGATGGGATACGCCGTCCGCGCCTATGACGAGGTTCCAGGCCAGGGCCGGCGCCCGGTCATCGGGCTGCGCGTTGTCAGCCGACAGGTCAGCGCGGCGGATCTGATCCGCCAATGGGTCACGCTGACCCTGGCGGACTGGCCTGCGGCGCCCTCGGTGGATACCGCCGCCCGCTTGGCCCACCCCGACGAGTTGGCGCTCCACCCCGGCCGCCGGCTCCGTCGCCGGCCGCCGGCGGCCGCGCCGAGCCTGGACACCGCCCACAGGCAGGCCCTCGCCGCCTTCGCCCGCGGCCGGATCGCTCTCCTGGTTGACGACCGCCAGATCGAGGGTGCCGAGACGCTGATCGGCATCACGGACACCACCGAGGTGACGTTCCTGCGGCTGGTGCCGCTTGTCGGAGGATAATCTCGTACGGCCGGCGTTGGACCGCGTGGCGCTGGCCACGCGCGAATTGCGGGCCTACCTGCGCCTCGCCTGCGAGCTGGACGAGCAGGGCGCGGTCCGCAGCGCGATCCGGCAGCGCATCGGCGAGGTCGCGGACGCCATGGACCCGGCCGACCAGGCCTCGTTCATCGCCCTCCTGCACGACATGGCCAGGGCGCTGCGCGGCGCGGGAGGCGCGACGACGCTGATGGCCGCGGTGTTGAGCGGCCTGGGCGACCCGGACTCCGCCGCGGGCGCGGCCCTGGCTGCCGGCCCCAGGCCCTACACAATGACCAGCCACGGCGGCGTGACGCAGAACTGGACACCCAGGATGATGGTGGCGTTCGCGCTCAGCGACGCCGCCGGCGATTGGAAGCCGACCGCCGCCACCGGCGCCCAGGCGGCGCAACTGGCGGCGGTCGCCTCGCACGGCCTGATGCGGGATCAGGCCCCGGGCTTGCTGGAAGCCGCACAGGCCGCCTGGCGGAACGGCACCTACGACGCCGAGTGGGACAAGGCGGTGCAGCGCCTGGCGGCGCGGGCCAACCAGCCCTTCATTCCCTGGGGCCTCAATCAGTCGGCGCTGATCGCGGCGCTCAAGGCGCCGGACCGCATCGAGGGCTCCCCCTGGCTGGGCCCGCTGAGAGCCCCGATGACCGAGGCTTTGCGCGAAGGCGGCGCCTGGGCGGACATCTTGCAGCATGTTCTCGCCGGTGACGGCGGGGCCAAGCCGGGCAAGGCATTTGCCGCGAAGGCCGAACAGATGCTGGCCGGCATCGGGGCGGACCAGTTCCGCGAACGCGTGATCGGCTGGCTCGAGCAGCATCCGCTCGATCCGCAACTGCCCGACCCGGATGCCGACGCGCTGAAGCAGCTCATCTGGTTCGTGGGCGCCTGCGGCGAGGCGGCGGCGTTGCCGCTGTCCCGCCTGGCGCAACGCTGCTTCGTCAAGGTGCCGGCGATCGGCGCCCGTTCGGTGAAACTCGGCAATGCGGCGCTGGCGGCGCTGGGCATGATCGAGCCGCCGACCGCCGGCGCCGCGGAGCCGGACCGGTTGCGCCAGCGGGTGAAATACCCGAGCGTGCAGAAGCAGATCGAAGCGGCCCTGTCGGTGGCGGCCAAGCGGGCGGGGCTCACGGCCGAGGATCTGGCCGAACTCGCGGTACCGGACTTCGAGTTGCAGCCGGACGGCACCGTGCGGATCGGCACGGCGGCCGGCGGGGGCGTGCTGAGCCTAGTCGACGGGCGCCGCGTGGATCTCGCGTGGCAGGACGCGGCCGGCAAACTCCAGGCCTCGCCGCCCGCCGCGCTGAAGCAGGCCGAGCCCGCGCTGGTGAAGGATCTGACCGAGCGCCGCCGGGCCCTCGAGGCCATGCTGTCCGGCCAGATCAGCCGCATCGAGCGGTTCTTCGAGGAGGACCGTCACTGGGACGGCGCGACCTGGACCGCGCGCTATCTCCGGCACGGCCTGCTGGGCCCGTTGAGCCGCCGCCTGATCTGGCGGGTCGAGCGGCCGGACGGCACCAGCGCCGCGATGCTGCCGACGGCCACCGGGCTCGTCGATGCCGATGGACGCGACGTGGCGCTTGGCGCCGCTGACACGGTGCGCCTGTGGCATCCGATCGATGCCTCGGTGGACGAGGTCCTGGCGTGGCGCGTCGCCATCATCGCCCGCGGGATCGTGCAGCCGTTCAAGCAGGCGCATCGCGAAATCTACCGCCTGACCGATGCCGAGCGCGAGACCGCGACCTACTCCAACCGCTTCGCCGGCCATGTTCTCCGCCAGCATCAGATGCTGGCGCTTGCGAAATCCCGGTTCTGGACCGGAACCTTGCAAGGCTCGTTCGATGGCGCCAACGATCCCACCAAGGAATACACGGCCCATGGCCTGTGCGTCGCGTATGGCGCGGAGGGGATCGAGGGCGCGGACGGCGATCTGAGCCCGACGGGAATCTGCATCCGCGTGGCCACCGGGCGTGTCGCGTTCAGCAAACTGACGCCGCCTGGATCGCGCCGCGCTCACATGATCGCAGTGGTCAAGATGGCGGAGGCGGCGCGCCGCGGCGCGGTCAGCCCCCTCGCCCACGGCCGGTTGTCGCTGACGGTGAGGCTCGAGGACGTTCCGCCAAGGCTGTTTTCCGAGGCCATGCGCGACGTGGATCTGTTCGTCGGCGTGGCGAGCCTGGGCGCCGATCCGACCTGGCAGGATGGCGGCCCCGATGGGCGTTTCGGCGATTACTGGCGGATTTTCGCCCAGGCTGAACTGTCTGAAAGCGGCGCGGTGCGCGGGGCCACGCTCGCCGCAATTTTGCCGCGCCTGAAGATCGCCGAGCTATGCACGCTGGAGCCGCGGCACCTCGTCGTGCGCGGCCGGCTCAAGACCTATCGGATCCATATCGGCTCCGGTTCCATCTTCTTCGAGCCGGAGGGCCAGTATCTGTGTGTCGTGCAGGACCGGCGCGGGCATGACGACGATGTGGTGTTGCCGTTCGAGGGCGACGCGATGCTGTCCATGATTCTATCCAAGGCCATGCTGCTGGCCCGGGATGACCTGATCAAGGACACCTCCATCCTGAGCCAACTCGGACGGTATCCCTGAACGCGTCATTGTGCGGACATTGATATGCTGTTTCGGGCGAGCGTTGCCTGACCGGGATCGCCGCCCGGCCTGCCGGATCGTTTCCGTCGAGGCCTTCGCGCCGACGCAAGGTTGCACATGCGGAACGCCTGATTGATGTCCGGCGCTACGAGTTGGAGAGCGTGCTGCGGACGTCGGGATTGGGTGGGTTTCAGCCAGTCTGCTTGCAGGCCTGGAAGTGTCGAGATCGGACATTCGGCATAAGGCCGGGTCTGGCCGAAACCGGAATGGCGGCTTCCGGGCGGGCGGCACGGAGGAGGTGACATTCGGTCCGAATGGCCATCTCGGCAGCATCCGACCCACCTCGGCCGCCACACCACTCGGCTTCCTTACTTCTGCTAGACGCCCACAGCTTAGGCGCGCTCCTTATTGTCGAGGACAGGGGACCGACGCGATGGCGAACACGGTTTGGCAGACCATCAACGTCAACAGCGGCCAGCTCAACGTTGGCGGTCCGATCACGGGCAATGCCTACGCATCAATGACGATCGCCACCGGCGGTATGGTGGTCGTTACACCCGGCCAGGCCGTCAACTTCGGTGGCGCCGGCGATTCGTTGACCATCTCCGGCAGTTTCCTCGACGGCGCCGGCGGGACGGCAACCACATCGTTCAACTTCAATGGTCCTGCGGCTAGCGTGTTTGGCCCGCTGACCATCACCGACACCGGCGACGTTCCCCGGTCATTGGCCTTCCGGCGGTCCGGACTGGCCTGCGGCTTGCAGGGGAATCGGGTGAAAGATTTACGCGGCGACGATGCCGGCGAGAAAGTCATCGTCCCAGGCCGCGACCTTGCGGCGTAGGCGCAGGGAGTCCTTTCCCGGAGCTCTTCGGATCAGATTGA
>Ga0074045_10000432_pt1 | contig 41233 bp, 36 predicted proteins | sample BogForMeECP23OM2_FD_94442 | JGI IMG/M metagenome (GOLD analysis project Ga0074045, IMG submission 94442) | Bog forest soil microbial communities from Calvert Island, British Columbia, Canada - Bog Forest MetaG ECP23OM2 | ecosystem: Environmental > Terrestrial > Soil > Wetlands ...
CGCACTGATATCTCTTACCAATTCTCCAAGCCCAAAGTGCCACAGTGGGGCCGGTCCCCGACCGGCCAACAAGAGGCCAGTCCAGCATGGCCCGCCAGCGCAGGCCGGGGGCCTGCGCCACCGCGTTAGCCGCGGCCATTCTCCCCGCTGATAAAATAGAATCTCCACTCGAGGAGGGAAACCGATGGCGCTGTGTGCCCGCCGCAAGGCGGTGGTCGTGGACGTGGGCGGTGTGAAGGTCGGCGGCGATCATCCGATCGTCGTCCAATCGATGACCAACACCGATACCGCCGATATCGCCGGCACGGTGAACCAGGTGATGGCGCTCGCCCAAGCCGGCTCGGAACTGGTGCGCGTCACGGTGAATACGGAGCAGGCCGCGGCGGCCGTGCCCAAGATCGTCGAGACCGTGCGCCTGTTCGGCTCGCGCGTGCCCATCGTCGGCGACTTCCATTACAACGGCCACATCCTGCTGAAGAAATATCCGGAGTGCGCGCGCGCGCTCGCCAAGTACCGCATCAATCCCGGCAACTCCGACATCGGCCGCAAGACGGACGATAATTTCCGCACCATGATCGAAGTCGCGGTCGAGAACCACAAGCCGGTGCGCATCGGCGTCAACTGGGGATCGCTCGATCAGCAATTGCTGACCCGCATGATGGATGAGAATTCGCGTGCCGCCGAACCCAAGGAGGCGCGGCTGGTGATGCTCGATGCGATGGTCGCGAGCGCCATCGAGTCCGCGCGCGCCGCGGAGCGCTACGGCCTCGCCCATGACCTTATCATCCTCAGCGCCAAGGTGAGCGGTGTGCAGGACCTAATCGAAGTCTATCGCGCGCTTGCCCGCGCCTGCGATTACCCGCTGCACCTCGGCCTCACCGAAGCCGGCCTGGGCAGCAAGGGTATCGTCGCCACCACCGCCGCGCTCGCACCGCTGCTGCTCGAAGGCATCGGCGATACCATTCGCGCGTCGCTTACGCCGCTGCCCAACGGCGACCGCACCGAGGAGGTGATCGTGTCGCAGCAGGTTTTGCAATCGCTCGGTATCCGCAGCTTCACCCCGCAGGTCGCCGCCTGCCCCGGCTGCGGCCGCACCACCAGCACGTTCTTCCAGGATATGGCCGATCAGATCCAGACCTATCTGCGCGAGCAGATGCCGAAGTGGAAAGCCAACCATCCCGGCGTCGAGACCATGAAGGTCGCCGTGATGGGCTGCGTGGTCAACGGCCCCGGCGAATCCAAGCATTCCCACATCGGCATTTCGCTGCCCGGCACTTTCGAGGAACCCAAGGCGCCCGTCTACATCGACGGCCGGCTCAGCGTCACGCTCAAGGGCGACCGCATCGTGGCCGAGTTCATCGACATCCTCAACGCCTACGTGGACAGCCACTACGGCGCGTCCGCCGAAGTAGCCGCAGGCGTGTAGCAGAAAGTGGGGCAGGCGCTTTCGCCTGCCAACCCATTGGCTCCGCTACCGGTAGCAGTCCCACGGGTGTCGATGTGGGTTCGCCCGGGTCCGGCGGCGCGGTTGGCAAGCGAAAGCGCCTGCCCCACCTCTCGAAACCGCCCCAGCGCAATCGCCCACAAGTGTGTTATGCTATGGAACGTAACAAAACGAGATTAAGAGAAGACAAGGAGCAGTACTCCAAGAATGGCACTGGCGGTCGAAGCAAAAAGGCAGGTATTTTCCACTAATCAACGCCACAAGACCGACACGGGCTCGCCGGAAGTGCAGATTGCCCTGTTGAGCCAGCGGATCACGCTGCTGACGGAGCATTTCAAGGCGCACAACAAGGACCATGGTTCCCGCAAGGGCCTGTTGACCCTGGTCGCCAAGCGGCGCCGGCTTCTGACCTACCTGCGCAATACGGACCCAGAGTGTTACAAGGCGGTCTTGCTACGCCTGGGCATCCGTCGTTAGTCATTCTCCGGAAGCAGTCCTGTTTTCCATACGAAGAAAAGGGTGCTTTCGAGGACCACATTCCATTCGACCTGGAGGCCGGTGCGGCTTGCGCCGCGGGGCTCGCAGGTTCCTTATTCCAGTAACACACTATTCCAACGGCTTCTGGCTTGTGCCGGGAGCCTCATTGTCGCTCGTGCGGGGCTCGCAGCCTGGCCGAGACTAGAGGTTTTTGAAAGATTATGATGCACACAGTTGAAGTCGACCTGGACGGCCGCAAGATTACCTTTGAAACCGGTAAAATGGCCAAACAGGCGAACGGCGCGGTCGTCGTTCGTTCCGGTGACTCGGTAGTTCTGGTCACCGCTTGCATGGCCGAGCAGGCCAAACCGGGAGCCGGTTTTTTCCCGCTCACCGTGGACTATCGCGAATACACTTACGCCGCCGGCAAGTTCCCCGGCGGTTTCATCAAGCGCGAGGGGCGCATGTCGGAGAAAGAGACTCTCACCTGCCGCCTCATCGATCGGCCCGTGAGGCCCTTGTTCCCCGAAGGTTTCCTGAATGAGACCCAGATCATCTGCATGGTGCTCTCGGCCGATCCCGAACAGGACCCCAACACCCTGGCCATCTGCGGCGCCGGTGCCGCGCTCGCCATTTCCGATATTCCTTTCGAGCATGTGCTCGGCGGCGTTCGCGTTGGCATGAAGGACGGCGGGTACCTGGCCAACCCGACTTACAGCGAAGGCCGCGAATCGAAGCTGAACATCGTGGTGGCGGGCACCGACGGCGGCATCGTGATGGTGGAAGCGGGCGCGCAGCAGGTCTCGGAAGCCGACGTTTTGGGCGCCATCGAATTCGGCCATGAGTGCTGCAAGAAGATCGCCAAGGGCATCCGCGAACTGGTCAAGCTGGCCGGCAGGCCGAAGCGCGAGTTTACGCCGCCGGTTCTCGACCAGGAACTCTACGCCGCCATCGAAAAGGCGGCGCGGGTGGATCTCACCGACGCGCTGAACACGCAGAAGTATCCCAAGCTCGAAAGCTACGCCAAAGTGGCCGCCGTGAAGCAGCGCGTGCTGGAGCCAATTGCCGAGGAGCAAAAACCCGAGGCCGGCAAGTGCTACGACGCGCTCAAGGAGCGCATCTTCCGCGACGAGATGTTGAAGAACCGCCGCCGGCCGGATGGCCGCGCGTTCGACCAGGTGCGGCAAATCGATATCGAAACCAGCGTGCTGCCGCGTACCCACGGCTCCGCGCTGTTCACCCGCGGCGAAACGCAGGCGCTGGTCACGGTTACGCTCGGTACCAAGGACGACGAACAGCGCATCGAGCTGCTCGAGCCCGGCGAGGTTACCAAGCGCTTCATGCTGCACTACAACTTCCCGCCGTTCAGCGTTGGCGAAGTCGGCTTCATGCGCGGCCCCGGCCGCCGCGAAATCGGCCACGGCGCGCTGGCCGAACGCTCTCTCTCCGCGCTGATTCCGGACGAGACGGCGTTCCCGTATACCGTGCGCATCGTCAGCGACACGCTGGAATCCAACGGTTCCAGCTCCATGGCCGCGATCTGCGGCGGCTCGGTGAGCCTGATGGATGCCGGCGTCCCGGTCGCCGCGCACGTGGGTGGAGTGGCCATGGGCTTAGTCATGGAAGGCCACCAGTACGCCATCCTGACCGATATCGCCGGCGCCGAGGATCATTACGGCGACATGGACTTCAAGGTGGCCGGCACGCGCGAAGGCATCACCGGCATGCAGATGGATATCAAGGTGCCCAACGTCAGCACCGCCATTCTGAAGGAAGCGCTGGAACAGGCGCGCCGCGGCCGGCTATTCATCCTCGACAAGATGTACGCAGGTATCGCCGCGCCGCGGCCCAACATGTCGCAGTACGCTCCGCGTATTTACACCATCAATATTCCGACCGATAAGATTCGCGACGTGATTGGACCTGGCGGCAAGATCATCCGCGGCATCGTCGAACAAACTGGCGTCAAGATCGACGTCGAGGACGATGGCACCATTCGCATCGCTTCCGCCGATGAAGCTTCCGCCAACAAGGCCATCCAGATCATTTCCGATATCACCGCCGTGGCCGAGGTGGGCAAGACCTACCTGGGCAAGGTGGTGCGGCTGGTCGATTTCGGCGCCTTCGTCGAGATCTTCCCCGGCACCGATGGCCTGCTCCACATCAGCGAAATCGCCGAGACCCGAATCCGCGACGTACGCGACGAGCTGAAGGAAGGCGATCAGATCCTGGTCAAGGTATTGGCCACGGAAGGCAACAAAATCAAGCTTAGCCGCAAGGCCGTCCTGCGCGAGCAGCGCGAGAAGTTGAAGCCCGGCAGCAAGGCAGAGCCCAGCACCAAAGCCTAGCCAGACCGCCAGGCGCGCGATCCACCGTTTGGGGCCGGCACGGCCGGCCTCAAACGGCATATTCCGACCTTTCCGCCCATTCTCCCGCTAGACCGCACGCCCCGCGTCCCAGCCGGCTGGTACGCCCCCCAAGTACCTGCCCATCTGCCCGGCCATGGAACTTTCTCCCTGGGGGCGGTGTCTACCCTTTACAGAGCCAGGGCTTTCCTGATAGCGTGAAACAGGGAAGTGAGCCCGAGAATGAGAGGCAGCCCGGTGGCCACAGCGATCCTGGATTTCACCGAACGCCCCGCCGTGCAAGCGGCGGTGGGCGAGGATCTGTGCCTGGCGGAGAGCTTGCGCCAGGGCGATGAGCGCGCTTACGAAGAGCTGATCGCCCGCTTCCAACAGCCGGTTTACACGCTCGCCAATCGCCTGCTGAACGATCCGGCCGATGCCGCGGATGTGGTGCAGGAAGTGTTTCTCAAGGTCTTCCGCTCGATCGGGTGCTTTCGCGGTCAAAGCAGCCTCAAGACCTGGATCTACCGCATCACGGTCAATGAGGCGCACAACGCGCACCGCTGGTTTTTCCGCCATCGCCGGCGTGAAACCGAACTCGATGGGCCGGCCGAGGACAGCAACCATCATTGGCGGGAGACCGTGCCGGACCACGGCCGATCCCCGTTTGAGGAGGCCTGCGGCCGGGAGCAGCACCGGATTATCGAAGCCGCGCTGGTGCGCTTGAATCCGCTGTTCCAGGAAGCCGTCGTGCTGAGGGACCTGGCGGACCTCAGCTACGAGGAAATTGCCGAGGTGTTGCATGTCTCCCTCGGCACTGTGAAATCGCGAATCCTGCGGGGCAGGGAAGCCCTACGGGCGGAACTCGCAGGCAGCCTCGATGAGAGGCCTGCCATGCGATTGGTGCCGAAAACGGCTGAGTGAACGTATGAATTGCGAATACTCCCGAGTACGAATCTCTTTACTCCTCGATCGCGAGCTGGGAGAACGGGAACGCCGCGAAACGCTGGCGCACCTGGAATCCTGCGGCTCGTGCCGCGAGGAGTACCATGCGCTCGACAACCAGCGTGTGGCGCTGCGATCCATGGAGGCTCTACCGGTGCCGGCGGTCCTCACCCACCGGCTGCGCGTGCTCGCCTCCCACGAGCGCGTGCATCGGATGGCGCGGGCCAGCCTTTCTGCGCGGCTGCGTCACGTGGCGGACAATGTTCGCCTGTTCATGGATAACATGATGCGGCCGGTGGCACTGCCGGTCGGTGGCGGCCTGCTTTCCGCCATGCTGTTGTTTGGCATGCTGGCGCCCGGTCTGGTTTTCTCACGCAACGCGGACTTCGATCCTTCCATCGTCTCTCTGGTCACGCTGCCGGAGGGCCGGCTATTCGACGCTCCGACGGGCCTGCCGGAGGGCCGGCTGAGCGGCACATCCGGTGAAGTCGTCAGCGTGCAGATGGCCGGCTTCGTCAGTCTGGAGAGCGGCGGCTTGATCCCGGCTTCCTCCGACAGCACACTGGTGGAACTGACCCTCGACCGGTATGGACACGTCCTCGACTGGAAAATGCTGCAGGGCGAATTGACGCCCGAAGTCAAGAGCGTGATTGTGTATTCGACCTTCAATCCCGGCACCTATTTCGGCGTGCCGACCGACAGCAAGATCCTGGTTTCGCTCCGTCCGGCCCATAGCGCGGCCCGGAGCTGACCGCCCCGCGTGGCGCGGCAACGGCTGGGACAACATTTCCTGATTCGGGGCTCCGTTCTGGAGCGCATCGCCAAAGCTGCGTGCCCCGATCCGCAACCTCTGGTGATTGAAATCGGCCCCGGCCGCGGCGCGCTCACCGCCAAACTGCTCGAACGCGCCGCCCGCGTGGTCGCCATCGAGATCGATCGTGAGCTGGCGGAGTATCTGCGCCAGCGTTTTGCCGGAGACGCTCGTCTGGAAGTCGTCGAAGCCGATTGTCTCAAGGTCGATCTGGCGCAGTGGGGGCACGTGCCCATCGCCGGCAACCTGCCGTACTACATCACCTCGCCCATCCTCGAACGCGCGCTTCGGCTGCGTCCGCCGCGCGCCGTGTTTCTGCTGCAAAAGGAAGTCGCGCTGCGCCTGGTGGCGCAGCCGGGCTCGCGCGATTACGGCTACCTGACCGTTGCCACCGGCTTGTTCGCCGCCGCCAAACTTGTCTGCGAAGTCCCGCCCTCCGCTTTTCGCCCGCCGCCCCAAGTGGATTCCGCCGTGGTCGAGTTTACCCCGCGCATGCCCGCCATGCCCGACCCGGAAGCGTTTCTCAAATTCGCCGAGCAGTGCTTCCACCACAAGCGCAAGACCATACGCAATAACCTCGCAGAGGTGTATGGTAAGGGTGTAGTCGAAAACTGGCCGGAGGCTGCCCTGCGTGCCGAACAACTCAGCCCGTCGCAGTTGGAAGACATGTGGCGCCGGACCAGATAGGGCATGCTGTAGCTTGCCCGCGTCTCCCGCTTCCGTTGCACCCGCAGCAACCTCCGTGAAAGGTCCTGACCTATGACGATCCGTCCTGAAGACGCTCTCGAATACCATTCGAAGCCCCCGGCCGGCAAACTGGCGGTGACCCCCACCAAACCTTGCCGCACGCAGCGCGATCTGAGCCTGGCCTATTCGCCCGGCGTCGCCGTTCCCTGTCTCGAGATCGAGCGCGACCCATCCCTGGCCTACGCGTACACGGGCAAGGGAAACCTGGTTGGCGTTGTGAGCAACGGCACGGCGGTGCTCGGCCTGGGCAACATCGGCGCTCTGGCCGGCAAGCCGGTGATGGAAGGCAAAGGGGTGCTGTTCAAGCGCTTCGCCGATATCGATGTATTCGATATCGAGCTGGCCACCGAAGACCCGCGCGAAATCATCCGCACCTGCCAGATCCTCGAGCCGACCTTCGGGGGCATCAACCTGGAGGACATCAAGGCGCCGGAGTGCTTCCTGATCGAGGAAGAGTTGCGCAAGACCATGAACATTCCGGTCTTTCACGACGATCAGCACGGCACCGCCATCATCTCAGCCGCCGGCTTGCTGAACGCGCTCGAACTTACCGGAAAGAAGATTGGCGAGGTCAAGGTGGTGTTCAACGGCGCCGGCGCCAGCGCCATTTCCTGTGCCGCCCACTATTGCGCCCTGGGCGTGCGCCGCGAAAACATCTTGATGTGCGACACCAAGGGCGTGATCTACGAGGGCCGCACCGAGCGAATGAACGTTTACAAGGCCCGCTACGCCGCCAGGACCGAAGCCCGCACACTGGCCGAGGCGCTGGTGGGCGCGGACGTGTTCTTCGGCCTTTCGAGCGGCGGCGCGGTGACGCCGGATATGGTGATGGCCATGGCGCCCAATCCGATTATTTTCGCGCTCGCCAACCCCGACCCGGAAATCGCCTACGACGTGGCGCTGGCCGCGCGCCCGGATGCCATCGTCGCCACCGGCCGCTCCGACTTTCCCAATCAGGTCAACAACGTCCTGGGCTTCCCGTTCATTTTCCGCGGCGCATTGGACGTGCGCGCCACCACCATCAACGACGAAATGAAGCGCGCCGCCACGTTCGCCCTGGCCTCGCTGGCCAAACAGGACGTGCCCGATTCCGTGTTGCGCGCCTACGGCGTCGAGCGGATGGAGTTCGGCCGCGAGTACATCATCCCGAAACCCTTCGATCCGCGCGTGCTCATCTGGGAGGCTTCCGCCGTGGCGCAGGCCGCCATGGAAACCGGAGTGGCGCGGCGACCGGTCAATCTCGACCAGTATCGCGAGGAGCTCGAACGCCGTTTGGGCCGCGCCAACGAAGTGATGCGCTCGATGATTCACAAGGCGCAAAAGCGGCCCAAACGGATTGTCTTCGCCGAAGGCGAGCAGCCCAAGATTCTGCGCGCCTGCCAGATCCTGCTCGACGAGAAAATCGCCCATCCGATCCTGGTCGGCAACCCAACGAAGGTGCAGGCGCTGGCCAGCGAGTTGCGCCTGAACCTGACCGGTGCGCAGGTGATCGAACCGGCCACTTTCCCTCGCCTGGACGAATACCTGGAAGAGTTCTATCAGTTACGGCAGCGCAAGGGCATCACACGCACGGAGGCCGCGCAGACCATCCTCAACCCGGTCACCTTTGGCAGCATGATGGTGCGGCTGGGCGATGCAGACGGCTTGATCGGCGGTCTGACCACGCACTATCCGGATACCATCCGTCCCGCCCTGCAAGTGATCGACGTGCGAGCGGAAGTGCGCGAAGTGGCAGGCGTCTACCTGTTGATCACCGCCAAGGGCGACCTGTACTTTCTGGCCGACGCCACCGTCAACATCGAGCCGAGCGCCGAGCAGCTTGCCGAAATCGCCATCATGGCCGCCGAAAAAGCGTATCGCTTCAACGTCGAGCCGCGCATTGCCATGCTCTCGTTCTCCAACTTCGGCAGCACGCGCCATCCGCTGGCCGACAAGGTGCGCCGCGCCGTCGAACTGGTGCGCCAACGCGCGCCAGGCCTGATGATCGATGGCGAGATGCAGGCCGATACGGCGGTGACGCCGCAAATTCTCGACGAGACCTACCCGTTCAGCGCGCTCAAGGGGGGTGCCAATGTGCTGGTGTTCCCCAACCTCGAAGCCGGCAATATCGCTTATAAGCTCTTGCAGCGCATCGGTGGCGCCGAAGCCATCGGCCCGCTGCTGACGGGGCTGTCGAAGCCGGTCCACGTCTTGCAGCGCGGCTCGGAAGTCAACGACATCGTCCACGTGGCAGCCATCGCCGTGGTCGATGCGCAGGAAGTTGGCAAGCCCTACCGTTCGATCCTACCGATCGCGCGATAGGACGTAGCGCCGGCGGTCTTGCCGCCGGTGTTTTGTGTCTTGCACGCGCTTGGGGAAAAACACCGGCGGCAAGACCGCCGGCGTTACGTCCTACTTCTTCGCCGGCACGGCCTTCTTCGCGGTTGGCGCCGGAGGTTCCGGGCCGACGCGCTCGATGGTGACGGAGATCAGTTTGACGGGAACCGTGGGGCGCACGCCGCCCTCGGGGAGACGGTTGCCCGGCACGTTGGAAATGGACTTCACCACGTCCTGCCCATCCACCACCTGGCCGAAGATGGTGTAGTTGTTGTCGAACTCCGCTATCCGCGACTTCACGGTGAGGAACCACTGGCAGCCCCCCGAGTTGGGCGTGCCCTCGTTCGCCACGGCCAGCCGGCCCGGCTGGTCGAACTTGAGGGTGGGTAGGAATTCGTCGCGGATGGTGATGCCGCATTCGTGCGCGCCGGTGCCGGTAGGATCGCCGCCCTGGATCATGCCATTGGCCATGATGCGATGAAAGGTCGTGTTGTTATACAGCGGCCGCCGCACCATGGCTCCGGTCTTCGGATCTTTCCATGGCTTGGTGCCCTTGGCCAGCCCCACGAAGTTGCGCACCGCAATCGGCGTGTCCTTTTCGTAAAGCTGGACGGTGATGTTGCCCATCGAAGTATTGAAATGGGCATACAACCCGTTCGGCAGCGCCGCCGCCGGAGCCGCGGCTGGAGCCGCTGTGGGAGGCGCCGCTGGCGGAGCCGCCGGGGCCGGTGTCTGGGCCGTTTGCGCCAACGCCGCCACGCCCGTCACGATCATCGATAACAGTAATTTGGACATCACGTGCCTCCACAAGAACCGGAAACCAAGACCGCATTCTAACCCGATTTGCGCCGCGCGGCTCTGTCAGCCTGCCTGGTTATTTCTTCAGCTCGGCTTGCAGTTGGCGATAGGCTTCTTCGTCGTAGTTGGTCTTCACGCGCACGCGGTCTTCGAGGTGCAGTTCGCCGGGGCGAGCGGCTTCGCTCTTGAGCGAACGGTCGAGCAGCAAGGTCGCTTCCGGATCGTTGGGAGCACGGTCCAGGGCAGCGCGGAAGCTCTCCGCGGCGGCGGCGTATTGCCCGGCCCGCCATTCGGTGTAGCCGAGGTTGAAGCGATAGTCGGGATCGGCGTCGTCGCCCTCGAGCGCTTTTTGAAAGCTCGCAATTGCCGCCGGGTAATTGTTGAGTTGCGCCTCGGCGGCGCCCAGATTATTGAACACCTCGTTGAGCGGCATGGAGCCCGCCACCAGTTTGAAAGAGTTCTCGGCGCCGGTATAGTCGTCGAACTGGTAGCGGCACAATCCCAAAACGAACTGCGCTTCCAGATAGCGCCGGTCGAAGGGGCCGACGCGCGCGAGCCATCCGGCAGCGACCTTGTATTCCCGCTTTTCCCAGTAGCTCTTGCCCAACTGGAAACACGGTGGCGAATAGTGTTCGTCCAGCCGGGCCGCCTGCATGAACAGGTGCTGGCGCTGCTCGGGTTCCGTGGCCAGGAGACCGCGCACGTAATTCTCCACGGCGTCGATGCGGACGGGCGGGCGAACCTTGAGAAACTCCTCCTCGGACTGGGCGGTGCGCGGGTCCAGTTGGCGGAGCGTCTGCCATCCCAGGCGCGCTTCGAGTTCGGCCACGTCCTCCAGCGCTCCCAGGTTGCTGAACGGCGGACCTTGGCGCGTCTCTTTCAAATAGAGCACGCGCGCGGTGATGCGCAGCGATCCCTTGGATGCCGCGCCAGCGGCCTCGGCCGGCAGCAGTTCGTAGGTTCCGTAGACCACGCGGGCTGCATCCAGCGCCTGGCCCACTTTGAGGATTGAGGCGTGGGTCAACTCCGCGCCCGGCCGCAGCGAGAGCCGGCGGTAGGCCTCCGCCTTGTCTTCCCGCCCCAGAACCAGCAGGCCTTCGGAGGCGAGCGAATCCTGCACGGATTCGGCGATACTCTCGCCGATCCAATCCAGGCCGGCCGAATTGGCGTGGTTGAAGAAACGCAGCACCACTACCGTTTCGGCGCGCAGCGAGGCGCAAACGATTATCGCCAGCCCCAGCAAGCGAAGCATCGGTTCCAGTGTAACAGCCGTTGAGGCGGCGTCTCCGGGCGAAGAAAGGTCGGGACGACTCTCGACCCTGCACGCAAGACTGCGTGCGCCACTCCGCCATTATGCGAGGAACGTGCCGACGCGCGCGGTGGCTTCCTCGACAACTCTTGGCTCCTCGCCGAAGCCACGCAGCCAGACCAGGCCAGGCTCCTTGCGCCACCAGGTGATCTGGCGTTTGGCGTAATTGCGTGTCTTGCGCTGCGCGTAGAACAGCGCTTCGCGCGAATTCAATTCGCCGCGAATCAGTTGCAGCGCCTGCTTGTAGCCGTGGGATTCGAACGGCTTGATGGTTTCGGCGAAGCCCAGTTCGAGAATGTGACGCGCCTCTTCCACCAGGCCGCCCTCGAACATGCGGGCGCAGCGCGCATCCAAGCGCTCATACAGCGCGTCGCGGTCCGGTAACAAGCCCAATTTGAGGACGCGATAGCCGGTCAACGCGGCACGCCCTTGTCCGAATAGCTCGGTTACCGGCCGCCGCGTCAGCAGGCAGACCTCGAGCGCGCGCATCGCCTTTGGCACGTCATTGGGATGAATCTTCGCCGCCGCGGCGCCATCGAATCGCCGCAGCAGGCGATGGAGAGAGCCTGCCCGCCGTTTCTCCCGGGCGCCCAGGCGGTCGCGCAGCGCCTGGTCCCGCGCCGGCCCCGCGAACAGCCCGTCCACCAGTGCGCGCAAATAGAACCCTGTGCCGCCGCATACAATCGGCAAGCGGCCGCGAGCGGAAATGGCGTTGGCCGCATCCCGCGCCGCGCGCGCGAACTCGCCTGCCGTGAACAGCGCGTCCGGCTCCAGTATGTCGATCAAATGATGCGGGATGCCGTGCCGCTGGCCGATGCCCATTTTGGCTGTGCCGATATCGAAATGGCGGTACACCTGCAGCGAATCGCAGTTCACCACTTCGCCCTCGAACGCCTCAGCCAGATGAAGCGCCAAATCGCTCTTGCCGGAGCCGGTCGGTCCCACCAGTGCAACCATCGGCCGACCGGCGGCGTCCTCTAATAGAAGGGAGGGGCTGGCGGGTTCCGGCCGGCCGGCGTTGCGCGGCATCGCATTGGATGGTGAGTGCATCATTTCGAGCCGCGCCAGCGGCGGAAATCGAGAGCTGGAACCGGCCGGATGTACGCGCGGGAATTGCGGCGCAACCCCGTTATACAATAAAAAGGTGATCTTCGGCTCTGGGCCCGCCAAACGCCGAAATCGTGTAAGGACCCCATGATTCGTTCAATGATAGTGCTCTTCCTGGCCGGTGTGCTGGCCTGCGTCAGTTTCGCTCAGAGTGCGCCGGCCGCTCCGCCTGCCTCGGCATCGGACGACCGCGCAGGGGCTTACTACAATTTTGCCATGGGCCGGCTGTACGCCGAACTGGCGGCGGCGGAGGGTAGCGCGGAAGACGTCAAGAAGGCGATCCACTACTACCAGGAAGCCATCAAGCTGGACCCCAAGGAAGGTTTGATTCTGGGAGAACTGACGGATCTCTACATCAAGACCAACCGCCTGGCCGATGCTGTGGATCAGACTGAGGGCCTTCTCAAGCTGGACCCGACCAACCTGGACGCGCGGCGCACTCTGGCGCAGATTTATACTCACCTGGCGGTTGGCGACACCCCCAACGCCAAGATCGACGAAGAGTATCTGCACAAGGCGATCGAGCAATACCGGAAAGTCACCGAGCAGGCGCCAAAGGATGTGGAAAGCTGGGCGTATCTGGGCCGGCTCTACCGCGCTTCCAGCGATTCGGCGGACGCGGAGAAGGCGTTCAACAGCGCCCTCCAGGCGGACCCGGACAACGAGGATGCATTGATGGGGCTGGCTGCGGTGTATGGCGACCTGGGCGACTCCGCCAAAGCGCTCGAGAAATTGAAGATGCTCGCCGACAAGAGCCCGAACGAACGGACACTCAGCGTTCTCGCTCAGCAGTACGAGGGCATAAACGATTACAAATCGGCCGCCGAGGCACTGCAGCGGGCGGTAGCGCTCGACCCGGACGACGAGCGCCTGCAGCGCGAGTTGGCGCAGGACCTGCTGGAGGGCGGGCAGTTCGACGAGGCGCTCAAGACCTACCAACAGCTTGCCGCGGATAATCCGCGCGAGCTTGGTTATCGGCTGAGGGTGGCGCTCCTCTATCGCTTGAAACACGATTTTCCCGCCGCCGAAAAGGCGCTGGCCGCGGCCCTGATGCTAGACTCCGACAACGTCGGCGCGCGCGAGGAGCAGGTCTTCTTGCTCGACGCGGAAGGCAAGACCGACGAAGCCATTGCGTCCATGAAGTCGCTTCTGGATGCCCTGCCGCGCCGCAGTTACACGGCTGAAGGCGCCAAGGTTCGCGGCGATCTGGTGCGCGATCTGGCGTATCTCTATCGCGAGGCCAAACAGTACCCAGCCGCCGTCGAAGCTTTCCGCCAATACGCCGCGCTGGAAAACGACGACGACGCACAGGTGAAGGCTTCCGTGCAGATTGTGGACACCTATCGCGCGGCCAACGACCTGGTTTCCGCCGAGCGCGAGGCTCAGGCCGGCCTCAAGAAGTTCGCCGACAACCGCGGTGCCAGCCGCGAACTGGAACTGGAACTGGCACAGGTTTACGTGGCGGGCAAACGTTGGAACGACATGGCCAAGGCGCTCGACCGCGCCGGACAGCTTGCCAGCACCGACAGCGAGAAGCTGGACACCACAATGCAGATTGTGGAGATTTATCGTGCCGCGGGCGACTTGACCGCGGCAGAGCGCGAAGCCCAGGCCGCCCTCAAGAAGATTGCCGACAACCGCGCCTCCAGCCGTGAAATGGAACTGGAGCTGGCGCAGGTTTATCAGCAGGGCAAACGCTGGAACGACATGTTGAAGGCGCTCGACCGCGCCGAACAACTAGCCACCACCGATAGGGAAAAGGAAGCCGTGTACTACGCGCGCGGCGCCGGCCTGGAGCGTGAGAAGAAATACGACCAGAGCGAGGCCGAATTCCGCAAGGTGCTGGAATTGAACCCGAAGCACGCCGGCGCACTGAACTACCTCGGTTACATGCTCGCCGACCGCAATGTGCGGCTAGCGGAAGCTCAGGATCTGATCAAGCGGGCGGTGGATTTGGAACCCGAGAATGCGGCTTATCTGGACAGCCTGGGCTGGGTGTATTTTCGCCAGGGCAAGTTAGACGACGCCCGCGGATTGCTCGAGCGCGCGCTGAACCGCCTGCAGGATCCGACCGTGCACGATCACCTGGGCGATGTGTATCTGAAACTGGGCAAGACCAAGGAGGCCATTGCGCAGTGGCAGGACTCGCTGCGCGAATTCCAGACGGCCACGCAACAGGAAGCCGATCCGGAAGAGATGGCCAGCGTCAACCGCAAGCTGGACGAGGCCCAAGCCAAGCTGGCCGCCGAAACGCACAATAAATAGGGTGTCCCCAAAATCCGAGGGGGCGTCGAAGTATGCCGCTCCAGCGGCTAATCTTGGCCAAGCCGTGTGTGTGGCCCCGTTATTTTCATTTTTCGGCTATGCAGATTGCGAACTCTTGTGAGACAATGATCCAGGCCAAGTAAACGGTACAGAACCGAGCAAGGGAACTTTACGAGGGAATTGGAGGATAGACCTACGTTTATGTTCACGGATCATAGTAATGCTCTTCGGGTCTCCCGGAACCGCCGTCTGGCACGAATCGCAAGCACAGCCCTGTTGCTTGCCCTTACCTGCGTGGTGGCGCCGAACATCGCGCGCGCGAACAATCCCGGGGATCCACTGTTCTGCCAACCGCAAGAAGGCACCACCTTCCTGATTGTCAATGGAGGGTCCGGTGTTTTCACCGTCGATCCGGATTGTTACAACAACAACATCAACAACGATGTCACCACCTCGATCACGACCGGTCAGGGCGGAACGCTCACGCTCACGAGGACTGCCACCGCCGGCAACTACGTGTATACCCCCCCCACGCCGGGTTTTACGGGGCTGGACATGTTTTCGATCCCGGTGACTACTGTTTGGAATGGCGCCGGCGGCACGGGCTCCGCTGGGGGCACGGTTCGCCCAGGCGGGGCAACCACGCTGAACATCACGCTGAACGTAATTCCCGCGTCAACCACTCTTGCGGCGACTGAAGGCACGCCGGTGTTGCTTCCAGTCCCGGCCGGAAGCGTGAGTGGCTGTTCGGCTCCGGGAAACTTCCTGACAGGTCCCGCGGCTGGGGCAATAGTCGGTTGTATCACCGGCATAATCGCGGGCGGCACAAATCCCGCTCACGGGACGCTGACTGCCAGTGGCAACACGCTCCGATACACGCCAGCGGCCAATTATACCGGCACGGATACGTTCACCTACGAGGCTGTGGGAGTCAACACCGATGGTTCTAATGCCTTGGAGTCGGGCCCTGTGACCGTCACCGTCACTGTGTCCGCTCCCGTACTGTTCACGCCGCTGCCTCCGACGTGGACTCTGTTGCTACTCGGTATCGCGATTGTGGGGATTTTCGAATCGCTTCATAGAATGCGGCGCGCGCCGCAGCGGTAACGTCTTAGGCCGGCGACCTAGCGCCCCGCCGTCAGGCGGCCGGGCATGTCGGCCAGCACGTAGCTCATCACGGCTAACGCGGCCATGTTCTTGCGGAAGTCGTCTAGGTTAACCTTGTCAAGCGTGTCGGCCTCGGTGTGGTGCCAATCGAAGTAGTGAGTGCCGACGGTGCGTTCGGCCAGGCCGGGGACGCCATCCCGCACCAGCGGATCGATATCGGCGCCACCCCCGCCGCCATTGATATCGGTGGCGCCTGCGCGCTCCAGCAGGCGGCTGGCCTGGAGCAAGAGGCCGGTTGAAGGCTTGTCTACCGCCGCGCCAAACCCCACTGGCGCTTCGGCGCCGCCATCCATCTCAATTGCCGCCACATGATTCTGGATTCCCTCGCCGACCCACGCACGGTAGGCTTCGCCGCCGCGTCCGCCGTTCTCCTCATTCACCCAGAAGGCCACCCGAATCGTGCGGCGCGGCTGCAGGCCGAGCCGCTTCATCAGGGCCGCTGCCTGCAGGCAGGCGATCACGGAAGCGCCATCGTCCTGTGCGCCCTGGCCGACGTCCCATGAATCGAGGTGGCCGCCGATCACGACCACTTCTTCCGGACGCTCTTTGCCGGGGATCTCTCCGACTACATCGCCGCTCATGGCGTCCGGTTCCATGTGAGCGCTCATCTGCAAATGGACTTTCACAGTGACGCCGCCGGCCGCGAGGCGCGCCATCATCATCGCGTCCTCGGGTGAGACCGCGGCGGCGGGAATGCGCGGCTGCGCGTCGTCGTAGCGCATCTCGCCGGTGTGCGGAATCTGCATCGCCAGCGGCGTAACAGAGCGCACCAGCACCGCCACGGCGCCCAGCGCCGCCGCCCGCGACGGCCCGGCGCGGCGATAGGGGACGGTCGCCCCGTAGCTCTGGTAGGTCTCGTTGAACAGCACAATCCTGCCCCGCACCTTGTTCGCGCCCAGCTTCTCCAGTTCGTTGAAATCGGAAACCGCTACCACCTCGGCCGTGATCCCTTCCGGCGGCGTGCCCACGCTCATCCCCAGGCCCAGCATGTGCAGCGGCTTATCGAGCGGCTCCAGCATCCGCGCGGACTCTTCTCCGCGCACCCAATGCGGCACCATCACCGGGATGATGCGCACGTTGCTGAGCCCGGCGGCCTTCATCTGTTCCGCGCTCCAAGCCACGGCGCGCTCGAGAGCCGGCGATCCGCTGAGCCGGTTGCCGATCCGGTAACAAAGATACGCCAGCCGCTCGTAGCCCTCCCGATCCGCCAGTGCGGCGTCGATCAACTTGTCGGCCGTCTCGCGGTAGCGGCTGGTGAGATCCTGCGCCGGCTTCTCCTGCGCGGCGGCTGCGGCTGCGGCTGCCAAAACAAGCGTCAATACTATCGGAGTGCGCCCTGTCATACGGACACTATCGCACGAATGGCAGATAGGCTTGCACCTGGCGGCGGTAGGCGGCGAATTCCTCCGGGAAGCGCGAAGCCAGCAGCTTCTCTTCGCTCCAAACGCGGATCTCCGTTCCGGCAACGAAAACCCCAAGCGCCAGCACAGCCCAGGACAATCGCGTCAGCAGCAGACAGGTGGCCACCAGCATTCCCAGCAGCGAGGAATAGATTGGATGGCGCACGATGGCGTAGGGCCCCGTGCGCACCAGTTCATGGTCTTCATAGAGGCCGGCGTGGAAGCGGAACTGCTTGCCCAGGTGTTCCACCGCTCCCCACGCCATCAGGACCGGCGGAATCGCAATGGCCATCCCCAGCACGGTGCGCAGCGCGCCAATCGGTTGCCAAACCGGCAGATGGAAGTAGAATGCCACGGCGAATGCGCAGACTTCCAACAGCAGCCCGGCGCGCGTGGGCCACGGCACGGTGATGGAAGGCCGCTTCTGATAATGCGGTGCGCGGAACAGAAAGGGATACCACCACGCGATCCAGCACAGCAACAATTCCGCCAACGCAATGGTTCTCAATTGGGCGCCTCTTATTCAGGATAAGGGACGAACGGGGCCCTGCGGCGGACGGTGCCACCGATTATACTGGCTACGGATGGCCATCATGAAGAATCCAGCTAGGGAAACGATCCAACGCCTGACTCGGGAATCCGGCAGCGCACGGGGTTTGTTCGTGCGCGTCTTCGGAATTGTTTGCGGTTTTGCCGCGCTGGTCTGGTTCCTGGTGCGCGTGATACCCAAGCCGAGCCGGGCGTCTTACCCGTGCCAGCGCGCCGCGTTTCCCATCGCCAGCACATTCGTGGTGTGGCTGGCAGCCTGGCTCTCCGGCCTCTTTGCCGCCAAACGATTCGGACGGGTCCTGCGCGCTCACCCGATACTCGCAGCGGGCGTTTGCGCCGCCGTGGCATTCGGCGTCTCCGCCCGGTTGACCCTGCCCATCTCTTCGCGTGCCAATGTGCCGACCAGGTACGATTACTCCCCACAGCAGCGGAACGTTCCGCTGGGTATCGCTCGCGGCATTCATCCTGGCCGCGTGACATGGGCGCACGATCCGTCGGCCACTAAGTGGGACGGGCATCGCGAGTCTTCGACGAGCCAATGGTGGATGGATACCAACACCGGCCAGGGCAAGGTGGATGCCATGCTTTCCACTTGTCTGAGGAAGCTGACCGGCGCCGCCACCGACACGGAAGCCTGGCGGGCGCTGTTTGCGTATTACAACGAAACAGCCCGCGGACTGAGCAATCGCCAGTATGAGCCTGGCGAAATTGTGGCAGTCAAAGTCAACCTGAATAACAGCGCGGTGGCTGGCCCCGGGAACATCGTGAACGTGTCGCCGCAGCTCGCGCTGGCGATGGTGCGGCAACTGGTTCGCCAATCCGGCGTCCGTCCGGAAGATATCCTGGTATACGACGCCCGCCGCGACATTTATCCAGCCATCCTCTCCAAGATCTGGGCTGAGTTTCCGGACGTCCGTTTCATTCAGGCGGACCCGCCGGACCCGGCGCAACCAAACAATCCGAAGTATGGCAATCACCATGGGCTCGAGGCGGCCGACTGGGTGCAAGGCGTGGACTATTCGGCCCATCAATATAACGATGCCAGGCTGATTCCCAAACAGGTGCGCGATGCAACTTACCTGGTGAACGTCGCAATCCTAAAGGCGCACTCCTATCCCTATGCCGCGGCGGAAGGCGGCGACGAGGGGCAGACCGGCGTCACGATGACCGGCAAGAATCATTTCGGCTCCATCAAGGGCACACCGGAGCTACACGCCGCCATCAACACCAACCAGGAAGCGACGAAGAACGCTTACTCGCCGATTGTCGATCTGGCCGCATCGCCCAACTTGGGCGCCAAGACGGTCCTCTATGTTCTCGACGGCCTTTATTGTGCCAGACGGCATCAGTCGTTCCCACTGCATTTCCCGAATCCGCCCTTCAACAATCGCGTCGAGCCTTATGAGAATCCGGATTGGCCTTCCAGCATTCTGGCGTCGCAGGACGGCGTGGCGATCGACTCGGTGGGCCTGGACATCTTGTACTCTCAGACCAAGAACAACAACGACCCGCGGAATGGGAATCACCCTCGCATTCTGATTCGGGAGAACGCGGACGATTACTTGCAAGAGATGGCGCTAGCCCCGAATCCGCCTTCGAAGACGGTATACGTGCAGGGCGGCAAGAGAGTCTCCAGTCTCGGCGTGTTCGAGCACTGGGATAGCGACGCCTCGCGTCAATACTCCCGCAATAAGGATCCTCGCAACGGGAAGGGTATAGAGCTGCTGTATCTCCCGATGGGCGGGCAGACTTCCGCACTGGCGCGCCGATAGGGTAGGGCATGCTTTAGCACCCAGGACGGCACATCCGATTTGCTACCAGAAAGGCGACCAAATATGCAATTACGACCGGTTTATTTTATGTGCGCGCTCATCGCCGCGGGCTGCACTCTGGCGCAGGGCCAGGAGGCGGCTGCGCTTCCGGGACGCGGCCTCGCGCAGCACCCATTTCTGTACTGCGGAGAATGGCAGGGGCGCAGCATCGAGAACCAGGTGATGTATCTGGTCCGCGATGGCCGCGTGGTGTGGTCGTACACCAATGACCGGAGAGGCGAACTGGGCGACTGCACCATGCTGTCGAATGGGAACATAGTTTTCTCACGGCAGTACGGAGCGAGTGAGATTACTCCCGATAAGAAGATCGTCTGGGACTACGACGCGCCCAAGGGAACCGAGCTTCACAGCGCGTACCCGATGGGGCTCGACCGGGTGCTGGTGATGCAGAATGGAGACCCGGCCAAGGCGCTGATCATCGTCAAAGCGGGCAACCGCATCGAGAAGGAAGTAGTGCTGCCCACCAAGGACGGAAAGAGGACGCACAGCCAGTTCCGGCGCATCCGCATGACGAAGGCCGGCACCATTCTGGCGGCGCACATGGATTTGGGCAAGGTGGTCGAGTACTCGCTCGACGGCAAGGCGCTCTGGTCGGTGGATGCGCCCTCGGCCTGGGCCGCCGTTCGGCTCGAGAACGGGAACACGCTGATTAGCGGCGATTCGTTCGGGTATGTGCGCGAAGTCAATCCGCGCGGCGAAACCGTCTGGGAACTGAACAAGCACGACCTGCCGGGGATTCCGCTGATCACGGTGCAGGAAGTCTCGCGGCTCGCCAACGGCAACACCCTGATCAATAACTGGTCGGGAGGCCAGCCCGTGGACGAGATCCAGAACGCCGTGCAGTTAGTCGAAGTAACTCCGGATAAGAAGGTGGTCTGGGCGCTGAAGGATTGGAAAACCTTGGGGCCATCGTCCTCCACGCAGTTACTCGACGAACCTGGCGTACCCGAAAACGGCGGCCTGCAGCGATAGCCAGGCGCGGCCTACTGCCGCTTCCAGCACGGCGGCGCGGTTGGCACAAACCGGCACGCCTTGTCGTAATCCTTGCGCGCCAGCCAGTACTCACCAATGAATTCGGCGGCCGGCCGGTACGCCGGATCGCGCTCGAGGGCCCGTTGCCAAACCTCGAGCGCACGCTCGGCCTTGCCCGAGCGCAGATACGCCTGGCCTAGCGCGCCCATCGCCGGGAGATTGCGCGCGTCGCCCAGCGCAATCCGCCGCAACTCGAGAATCGCCTGTTCGTAGTGTCCCGAATAGAGAAGGGTGAGGCCGCGTTCGTACGCTTCCAGTTCCGGCAATCTGTCTTTTGGATCGGCTGGCTGGGGTTGCGGCGCGTGTTTTCCGCCCGCCGTGTAGCCCAGCGAGCCGAGCAATTCTCGCGTATGCGCGGATGGTTCGGACGCCGCTGGACGCGGTTTCGGCACGTGCCGGGCGAGCAGATCGTCGAGCCGCGCCTTCATCGCACGCGCCTCGTCAGAATGTGCCGGCAAGATGTTCACGCGCTCGCCCGCGTCTTTCGAGAGGTCGTACAACTCAGCTCTCGGTGAGTCGATGTACTTATAGTTCCCAGTTTGCAGAGACCGCAACGCGGCCCAGCCGAAAACCTCCTGCGGGTAAACGCTCTCTCCATAGACTGTCCGCGCGCTGTGACTGGACAGCAGACTCATTCCTTGAAATGAAGGTGGTGCGGCGATTTGCAGGTAGTCGAGAATCGTCGGAGCCACGTCGATCAGTCCGCCGGCTTCGGTAACCCGCGCCGGGTACTGCTGCGCGCCCGCGGGCCAGTGAATGATGAGCGGAACGTGCATGGTGCTTTCGTAGATGAAGTAGCCGTGGCTGGTCTCGCCATGATCGCCCAAGCTTTCGCCATGATCCGCCAGCAGAATCACCAGCGCCTTGTCCCAGAATCCGTCGTGCTGCAACGCTTCGCGAAACCGCCCGAGCGCTTGATCGACATGTTCGAGTTCCGCATCATAACCGGCTACATTCGGCGTCAACCCGGCCACTCGGGGCAGGGAATACGGCGTGTGTAGATCGTACAGGTGCAGGAACGCGAACACGGGCACCCCGCGATTCTCGGCCATCCACTGACGCGCGGCGCGCGTTACCAGCACGGCATCCCGCCGCACACGCGCGGAGTATGGATTCGACATCTCGCCGGCCGGCGTCTCGAATGGACTGTCATAGAGATCGAACCCCTTGTCCAATCCGAAACGGCGGTCGAGCATCGCGCTGCCGATGAATGCCGCAGTCCGGTAGCCGTTCGCGCGCAGCACTGAAGCGAGCGTGACGGAAGTGGGTGGCAGGCTTTCGGAATTCTCCTCGACACCGTTTTCGAACGGATACGTCGAAGTCATCAGCGACGCGTGCGACGGCATGGTCAATGGGATCTGTGAATCGATCCGCAGGTACGTGGTCCCCTTCTGGGCGAAGGCATCGATATTGGGTGTCCGGATCCTCCTAGAACCGTAAGCGCTGAGGCGATCCGCCCGCAGCGTGTCGATGGATATGAGCACCACCGGCACCTTCTCCGCGGCGATGGCGGAATGTGCGCAGACGAGAAGAGCGAGGATGGCAATGTGGCGCTGCAAGAGTCGCGGCGCGAACCATGCGGAGATCGAAGAGATGGCGAGGAACCAGACCATCCAGGGAATACCAAGCACCGTGGCGTGAGGCCATGGAATATCGATCCGCTCGACAGGGGCGTTCACCTGGAGCCGGCCGCTGAATGGCTGCAGGGGCCGGATGCGCCAACTCACTTCGTGCAAGCGTGGAATTCGCACGCCGGGAGTTTCGATGACGACGCCCGGCGGGGCTTCCAACCGCACGTTTGCAAGGTCCGCGGCCTCCACGTGCGCCGTGACCACCACGGCCTCGCCCGCGCGCAGCGGGGCGCGCCCGTAAATCGCGCCGGCCTGCCACATCACAAACCCAAGCAAAGGCGCGGCGACCAGACTCGGGACCGCAATCTGTCCGAATAGACGCAGGTTCTCTCGCAACAGATCGCGCTCGGCCTTCCAGATGAGCCGGGGCTCGTCGAGAAACAGACGCAGTTCCATGACATGCGCCAGAATGCGGTTCCCGGTCCGCCGGGTTCCGCTGGAGGCCAAACGCCGGAATATCAACCCTGTCACGACTCCACACAGCGCGCTCAAAGGAGCCAGCGTGGCCAGTGCTCTCATCCGAGATAGCCCAGCCCTTTCAACTTGTGCAGCAGCTCGTCTTTCGACATGGGCTCTTCGCGATTGGCTAACTCCTTCTCGATTGCGTGCTCCACGAACTCTTCGAGCGAGCTATAGCCGGCGGCTTTGGCCGCGACCCGCGCGCGCTCGCAAATGGCCTTGTTCAGCTTGACGATGGTTTTAGAGCGCATCATTACATCCAAACTCGGGCAAGCTCAAGCATGCCTCACCAAAGAGGCTGGCCTCTCCACTGGTGGGGGATGCTTGAGCTTGCCCAGCAGACACCATGGTGTCAGAAAACCGAGCGGCCGGTCATATGCGCCGGGCGCGAGACTCCGAATAGCTCCAACAACGAGACCGGCAGATCCTTCAGGCTGGGGGCTTGCGCGCGGATGGGCCGCGACGTAAACAACACCGCGGGAACTTCCAGCGGGTCGATACAATGATCCGCGATCCAGGCATCGTCATTATCCACCACCAGTCCCGCCGGCGCTTCTCCCAACGCCGTTTGCCAGGACGCCCGGTAGCCGGCGCTATAGCCGACAATCAGATCTGGCGCGACGCTCCGGTTCTCCGGCGACGGATTGGTTTCGGTAACGCTGGAGATCATTCGGTGGCCGTTGGCCGGATCGCGCAGTTCGAGAAGTTGCTGGCGCAGTTCCCGTCCCACTTGCTGATCCACGAGGTACAGACCGTTCAGACCAAGCGCGTACGCTTTGCTGCCCAGGCCTCGCGAAATCAGCCAAGTGTTCAGGTTGACGGCCCTATGGAACGCCGCGAATCCATGGTCCGACATCACCATCAGTTCGGCTGCCGGCTCGCGGTGCATCACCTCGCCGATCGACGCATCGACGGCGCGGTAGATCTCCAGAAGCTCCGCATCGTGCCTGCCCCACAGCACGTGGGAATTCTGATCGACCGATGAGAAATAGAAAAACAACAGCCCACCCGAGAATCGCCGCAGCGAATCGTCCAGAAGACGCCGCTCATCGTCGAGGACGAGGCCGCTCTGAGACAGGAACTCGGGCAAGTCGAACACACCCTGCCGCAGCGCCGCGGTATCTTCCGGAATACCCAGTGTCGACCACCTTCCCATGCGGGCCGCGACCTCGCGCGCGTAAGAGCCGGGAGAGGAAATCGGCAGCGCCGGCGCAGCGGGATCGACGTTAATAGGTGACACGTACAACTCGAAGCGCGGGTGCAGTTTCCTGGCGAACGCACGGAACATGCCTCTCGCCGAGGCGCCGTGGGGCAACAGGGGAAATTCGGCGGGTAGCCAAGCGGACCATTCGCCCTCACGCAGGATCGCCATGTCTTTGCCCACTTGCAGCCGGACATACGGCCGGTCCGGGTCAACGTCCACGCTCAGTTGCACGGACGCGTATGAGCGATCGCGGCGCAAGGTGTTGGGCGGACCTTCCAGGCGCAAGTCCGCATGACCGCCCTCGACGTGCACTTTTCGGATCAGACCTCCCGGTACGTCGTGCGAAGTTTCGGCGGGATCGTTTGTGTAGTAAGTGAAGGTGCCCTCGGTGCCACGCAGATCGGGCGTACCCATTCCGGCGAGTTCCGTTCCCGCTTTGGATGGCGGATAGTTGGCGGGAATGCGCACGATGGAAACCGGAATACCGCGGTCCGACAGATACTCCCAAAAAGCGCGGCCTTTGCGCAACGAGACCACACGGGAGCGCGAGAACGGCAATTCCCAGGGACCTAGGTGCAGCGTGAACCGGGGGCCAATGGTCTTGTCGGTAGAAAGATAGGGTTCCTGTGTTACAGGGTCACGGTGCACGAAATCGAAAATGCCGTGTTGCCCAGGATCGAGCCCGGTAATGAATGTCGACCACGCGACTGGGCTCTGTGGAGGGTAAGTGGTTGCGAGATGCGAGTAACCGCCGCGTGCGCGCAGCCGGGCCAGGTTGGGAAGGTCCGCCCAATGCCGCTCGACAAACGCCGGGTCCATACCGTCGACTCCAATGACGATGACTCGCCGGTACTCGAGTCCGCCGCAGGCGGCCAGCAGAGTCAGGGCGAGTAAGAGGCCAAACTCACGCCGTGGCAATGAGCGATTTGCCCTCCATCCACGCGGGAGCTGCGACGCCGAAAAGACTCAGCGCCGTGGGCGCCAGATCCTCGATTCCGGGGTCGGCGGCGGCGATTTTGAGATTGGAGAAAAGGACGCCTGGCACCTCCGGCGGATCGACGCAATGGTCGCCGCGCCAGGCCTTGCGGTTATCTTCGAATACCGCGGCAGCGACTCTTCCGGTGACTGCATCCCAAGAGGCGCGATAACCCGGCGCGTAGCCGACTATTAAGTCCGGCGCGGCATTCAGGTAGGGGCCCCGGTAGATATCCGTGGCACGGTATACCGACTGAATCGCGGTTTCGCCTGTCTCGCCGTCCGCCAAGCCGGTGAGTTTGCGGACTAACTCGTTTTTCAATTCCATGGCTTCGTCAGTTGACACTATGCCGCGCGCTTCACGGCCGCGAAGATTCAGATAGACGCCACCGAGGCCGAAAGCGTAGGCGCGCGTCTTCGTCCAATCGATCCCTTCGAAATAGTCGCCGGATGAAGTGAGTCCTCCATCGAGAGCCAGGTACCCCTCACGAAGCAGCCAGGAGTTCAGATTGACGCCGCGGTGGAACGCACAGAAGCCGTGATCGGAAAGCACAAATACCGCCGTTCCGACGTCTGCATAGGTCATCGTTCTTCCCACGATTCGATCCATATCGCAATACAGCGGCTCGATCACGTCGCGCCGCCCGTGGAACATGTGTTGTACGCGATCGGTGGTATCGAAGACGCAGGCGACCACGCCGCGGCGCGTTCGTTCGAGCGCGCTGAAGAACATCGCCTCCCGTTCCTTTTGGATGAGATCCGCCTGGCGAAGAAACGCATCTTCGCCGATGGCGCCTTCGTTGAGCGCCCAAGTGTCTTCCGCAAGGCCCAGCGTCGAGTAAGTCCCCAGTAACTTTGCCAGGTAGGCGGCGTAGAACGGCGGATGGCTGATGGGCAAGGCGGGATTCTCGGGATCGATTTGAACGGGTGTTGCGTAGAGATCGACGCCGGGCTCGCGCCGGGTCAGCAGGAAGCGAACGATGCCGCGCGCGCGCCCGAACTTGAGCCGGATCCAAGGCGTGTATTCGCCGATAGCGAGTGGGTACGACTGGCCCTGAATCTCGATGCGGCCATCGAGCAGGCGGAACGGTACGCGAGTTCCCTCGGGTCCGGCGAGCGCGCCCTCGGCTGCGGTGAAGCGCGAGTAGGTTCCCTGGGTGCCAAGCAAGTCGGGCGTACACATGGCGGATAGCGCGCGGCCGTTGAAAGCTTCCGGAGGGAACGTCACGGGCACGCGCAGAATCGTGCTGCGAACCGCGTGGCGTCCGAGGATTTTCCAGAACGGTTCGCTTTTGCGCCGCAGTTCCACAGAGGGGCGAGACAGCGGGAGTTTCCACTTGCCGATTCGTAGAAATCGGGTGGCGGGCCACACCTTGGCCGAGGACAGCTCCGGCGCATAAGTGCGCGGATCGCGGCTGAGAAAATCGAAGATATTATGTTTCGCCGGATTCACTCCGGTGGCGAATGTGGACCATGCCACCGGCGAAACCGCCGGGAAGGTAGTGCGGAGACGGCAGTAAGATCCACGATCGCGCAGCCGCGCCAGGTTCGGCAGTCTGCCCTCGGCCATCAGCTTCTCGGCGATGACTGGATCGAGGCCGTCGAATCCAAGGAAGATGGCCTTGCCGAACAGCGCTCTCGGGCGCCTGGCGAACAGCGACCAAGCCAGGCGAAAGGGCCAGACGGCGGCCGACGCGATGCCGGCGAGGACGGCGAGGGCGAGCGAAAGGAACGAACCGAGAAACGCGAATCCGGCGCCGGGGCCGATATAAGCGAAGGGTCCGCAATGCGTCATCGAAGACGTCCTTCGACGAAGGGAACTTCGAAAACTTTCTCGTGCTGAATCGGGCCGTGACCGAAGTATCCGTCTTCGCCGAACAGCTCACCGTGATCGGAAGTGATGGTCACGTACGTGTTCTTCGGCAGCAGATCGAATAGCTCCTCGACGACACGGTCCAGATAGCGCACCGCGTCTATTTGACGGCTGCGAAGCGTGGCCAGTTTCGCTGCGCTGAAACCGTAGCGCCGCGCGCGCGGCAGCTTGCCGCCGACAATCAACTCGTCGAGATGGCGGAAGACGCCGTGGACGCCGCTGATCTTCGGCCATTCGTCCTGCGGCTCGCTGGGTAGCGCATAGGGATAATGGGTTTCGCCCGTGTTGAGCAGCCAGAAGCTGGGAGCGTCCTCCGGGAACGTGAGCTTCGGCAGCATGGCGCGCATATCGTTGTGGCGGTCCATGAGCTTCCAGGAGTCGAAGCCGGTATTGAGGACAGTGGCCGGATTCAAGACGGGAAGCGAGACCATGGCGCGCGTATGATAGCCAAGCTTGCGCAGGAGTACGGGCAGGTACAGGCGGGGCAGGAAGGATTGGAACTCGAGATTCCCGATCCCGAGACGCTGGTTGAATTTCAGGAATTCGCGCTGGTAGTACTCGGCGGCCAGGGTATTGCGCGGGCTCGAATGTGGCATGAGGCCCATCAGCAGGTTGCAGTGCGAGGGGGCCGTCCAGGATGCGTAGGACCAGCGCTGTTCGACCTGCCCCAGTTTCCGCATGGTGGCAGGCCGCGCGGCGGTGAACGAATCGTAACGGCAACTGTCGAGGACGATCAGGACGTAGTTACCTGGTTGCCTTGCAATGGACGCTGCGGGCATTGGATGACGGCGTTTGGCCCCGGTTGCCGATCAGTATACACCGAATCGCCGCGTGCCGCGCTCCGAAACGGCCGGACCCAGCGACACATCCGGACGTGCTGTGGTGATATGGTGGGGAGAGCGCACATGGACCTGGCGAAAGTGCTTGCCGAATTGCGAGAGGAATTGGCGGACCTGGACGCCGCGATTGCCAGCCTGGAGCTGCTTCCGCACGCGCAGCCGGCACGCGACGACGCTCAGAATACGCAGCCGGAAGCGGACGAAGCGCAGCGCGTATCGTTGCCGGCGCCAGCCGAAGTGAACGGCCGCAATCGCGGCTCCGCGTAAGGCGCTGCGCAGCTATTCCTCCAGCTCCCAAGGCCGGAAGCGGTGCTGGTGGGCGTCCATGTCCACGCACTTGCCACGAAAGCGGACGCCTTCCATTTCGAGGCGCATGCGTTGTTCCAGCGCGGCTTCGCCATGGAGCTTGATGGCGCCACCGGATCCCAACACGCGTTGCCACGGGAGCGAGCCCACGGGAGAAGCCCGCAACAACTGCGCCACCTGGCGGTGATAGAGCGGGTAGCCCGCTGCCGCGGCGACTTGTCCGTAGGTGGCCACCTTGCCGCGCGGAATCTGGCGGATGGCTCTGCGGAAGGCTGCGTCACGCCGCGAATCCCTGGGCGCGCGCAGCAGTTTCCTCGATGCCTCGCGCGCGGTCATGGGCCTCGTGGGACGGCGGAACATGGTTGCACACGAGCGTAGCAGATTCGTCGCGCCGGTTTCCATTTGCGTGCCGAAGCTGAGGCGGAATCGGGTATCGGCTTTGGCGGGTCTTGGAGCGCCTGACATGGCTGCTATGATCGGATCTTGCGGCAGATCGAGTTTGAAGTGGTGGCGGAATGTGCGCGGACGCGGGCGCGGGCGGGGCTGCTGCACACGGCGCATGGGACGATCGAAACGCCGGTGTTTATGCCGGTGGGCACGCAGGCGACCGTGAAGGGGCTCACCTCGCGCGACCTGTCGGAAGACCTGGGCGTCCGCATTCTGCTGGCCAACACCTATCATTTATATCTACGGCCGGGGGCGGACACGATTCGTGGACTGGGCGGGTTGCACCGTTTCATGGATTGGCCTGGCGCGATCCTCACGGATTCGGGCGGGTTCCAGGTGTTCAGCCTGAGCGGGCTGCGCAAGATCGATGAGCAGGGCGTGGTGTTCCAGTCGCATTTGAATGGCGACTCGCACCGCTTCACACCCGAATCGACGGTGGATGCACAGTTGGCATTCGGCAGCGATATTCTGATGGCGCTGGACGAATGTCCGGAATATCCGGTGAGTCACGACGCGGCGCGGCAGAGCATGCAGCGGACGGTGCGATGGGCGCGGCAGGCCGCGGAGCATCACGCGCGGCGGGTGGGCGAAATGGAAACCCGGCACGCGATTTTCCCGATTGTGCAAGGCAGCACCTACGCGGACCTGCGTCGCGATTGCGCCCAGGCGCTGGTGGAGCTGGATGCGGACGGTTACGCGATTGGTGGGCTTTCGGTGGGCGAGCCGCGTCCGCTGAGCATGGCGATGGTGGAAGCCAGCGCCGCCGTGTTGCCACCATCGCGTCCGCGTTACGCGATGGGCGTGGGCATGCCGGCGGAACTGGGCGAATACGTGGCGCGCGGCGTGGACATGATGGATTGCGTGCTGCCCAGCCGCAACGCGCGCAACGGATACCTGTTCACCAGCGAGGGACGCGTGGTGATTAAGCACGCACGGTATAAAGACGATGCGGGGCCGCTCGATCCGCATTGCGGCTGCTACACCTGCCAGCGGTTTTCACGGGCCTATGTGCGGCATTTGTTCATGGCTGGCGAGATTCTGTTCGCCATGCTGGCGACGCGGCACAACCTGCGGCGGTACCTTGACATCATGAGGGAGATCAGGCTTGCTATAATATCGGGTTCGTTCCCGGAATATTTAGAGCGTACCCGTCCGGTGGAAGACGCCGGGTAGGGCGCAGTTTGGCCAAGATACGTGATTTTCAGCTTCTATTTGTTGGATACACCCGCGACGCCCTCCGGTCCGTTGGGCTCGCTCGGGGGACTCCTCCCCATCCTCCTGATCTTCGGAATCTTCTATTTCCTCCTTTTCATGCCGATGCAGAAGCAGCGCAAGCAGCAAAAAGCGATGCTGGCGGGTTTGCAGAACGGCAACGAAGTGGTGACCTCGGGCGGGATCGTCGGCACCGTCGTGAGCATCGACGAAGACAAGCTGGTGCTGCGCGTGAAACCGGACAACGTGAAGATCCAGGTCACGCGCGGGTCGGTGGCGAGCCTGAGCTCGGGCGAAAGCAAGAAAGCGCAAGCGTAGCAATCTCTATATAACAGGCAATTCCATTCCATGACACAGAACTTGAAGTGGCGAAGCGTGGTGATTGTGGTGACGATCCTGCTGTGCATTTTCGGCATCATCGGCCTGCCAAAATCGAAAACCGACTTGGTTCAGAATCTGAAGGATAATATCCGCCTGGGGCTCGATCTCAAGGGTGGCAGCCAACTGGTGGAAGAGGTGCAGGTGCAGGACGCCGTAAAGGCGGACGCCGATCAGACCATGGAGCGCATCCGCGTGGACATGGCGAAGCAGAACATCACCGTAGCCAGCATGGACCGCAGCGATCCGCAGCCGGCCACGGTGGCGGACGCCGATAACATCGTCATCACGATCAAGGGCGTGCCGGCGACCGAGTCCAGCGCGTTCCGCGACCTGATCAACGAGCGGTACAGTTCCTACGTGCTGACGGTGGTGAATTCGACCGATTACAGCTTGCGGCTGAAGCCTTCCGAACTGATCGCGCTCAAGCGCGACACGGTGCAGCGGACCATCGACACGATCGGCAACCGCATCAACGAGCTTGGCGTGGCGGAGTCGAGCGTGCAACAGTACGGGCGCGCGGGCGCGGACTACGAGGTGCTGGTGCAACTGCCGGGCGTGGACGATCCGGCGCGGGTGAAGGAACTGATCGGCACCGCGGCGGTGCTCGAGATCGACTCGGTCAACGAACAGTCGGGACCGTTCCCCAGCCGCGAGGCGGCGCTGGCGCAGCTCGGCGGCGTGCTGCCGCTGAACAGCAAATTGGCCAAGGCCAAGCCGCGCGGCACGGCGCCGGGCGAAGAGTGGTACCTGCTCGGGCGTCCCGCCGTGGTGATGGGCAGCGAGATGCGTAACGCACACGCCGGCCAGGACGAGTATCGCAAGTGGGAAACCAGCTTCACGCTGTCTCCGGATGGCGGGCGCCGGTTCGGCTCATTCACTGGAAGCAATATCGGACACAAACTGTCGGTCGTGTTGGATAACCAGATCGTCAGCATCGCCACGATTCAAGCCAGGATCGAAGATTCCGGAAGGATCACGAATCTGGGCAGCGAAGAGGAAGCCGAAGACCTGGCGCGCTACCTGCGTTCGGGTTCGCTGCCGGCGGCGGTGACGCCGGTGGAAGAGCGGTCGGTGGGTCCGTCGCTCGGCGCGGACTCGATCCGCGAAGGCATCCAGGCGGCCATCGCCGGACTGTTCGCAGTGGTGGTGGTGATGTTGCTGTACTATAAGCGCAGCGGCGTCAACGCGGTGCTGGCGCTGCTGTTGAATACGGTGGTTCTGCTGGCGGCGATCTCCTACTTCCATGCCGCGCTCACCTTGCCGGGAATCGCCGGCGTGATCCTGACGATCGGTATGGCGGTGGATTCGAACGTGCTGATTTTCGAGAGGATCCGCGAGGAATTGCGGGCCGGCAAAGCGGTGGTGGCGGCGGTGGACAACGGCTTCAATAAGGCGTGGTGGACGATCGTGGATACGCACGTGACCACGATCGTGTCGTGCGCCTTCCTGTTCATGTTCGGGGAAGGCCCGGTGAAGGGATTCGCGGTCACGCTGACGATCGGTCTGGCCGCCAACGTTTTCACCGCGGTATTCGTATCGCGGACCATCTTCAACTGGGAGTTGTCCGGACATCGCCGGATGGAGACGCTGAGTATTTAGTACCATGACCGCACGGGAAAGGGGCCAGGGAACGCAATTCGGGTGTGGCGGGCGAAAGCCGGCCGGCAGCCCGATCTTTGGCGAACCGGCGGGAACAAAACGGAAAAGGCTGGTGTCCAACATTACATAGGGCGCCGGCATGGCCAGTTTCGATGGAATTATTTAAAAACACGAACTACGACTTTCTGGGCAAGAAGTGGCCGTTTATCATCGCCAGCCTGGTGCTGACGGCGGCCGGATTCATCAGCATCGGTGCCAAGGGCGGCTTGAAGTATGGGATCGACTTCAAGGAGGGCGTCATGATGACGGTGAAATTCGCCTACTCTCCACCCCTCGACAAGATACGGGCCGCCATGTCCGCCTCGCCCAAGATTAAAGGCGAAGTTTCGGTGCAGAACGAAACCAGTGCGACGAACACGGTCGAGATTGGCACCGAGGCGCAGACCGAGGGCCAGATGAACGTCAATCGCCAGGACATGGCGGACGTCCTGGCGGCGACTTTCGGCCAGGGCGCCAGCGGCAAGCTGGATTTCAACAACGCCGGGCACGACGCGCTGGCGGAACGGCTGCGCGATGCGCTGGCGCGCCACAACGTGGCGGCGAGCGAACAGGACCTGCAGAACCTGGTAACGGCGTTGCTGGCGACGCGCGACCGGGAGCACTCCGGGTTAATCGCAAATTTTAACGAATTATCTCCCACGCCGGGCATAAATGCTGGTATTATTAACACTCTTCAAGAGGAGTGTTACCTGGCTCCTTTCCACATCGCTGGAGTGGAAATGGTGGGACCGAAGGTGGGCGCGGAACTTCGTACGCATGCTGTGCTGGCCACACTGTACGCCCTGGCCGGGATGCTGGCGTACATCGCATTCCGTTTCGAGTGGATTTACGGGCTGGGTGCGGTGATCGCCTGTTTCCACGACACGATCATCACGATCGGGCTGTTTTCGCTGTTTAATAAGGACATCACCATGACGGTGATCGCGGCGCTGTTGACGCTGGTGGGCTATTCGATGAACGACACCATCGTCATCTTCGACCGCATTCGGGAGAACCTGAAGATTAGCCGGCGCGAGCCGCTGGAATCGGTGATGAACCGGGCGGTAAACCAGACGCTGAGCCGGACCGTAATGACTTCGGGGCTGACGTTCTTGACCGTGATCGCACTGTTCCTGTTTGGTGGCCCGGTGTTGAATGGGTTCTCGTTCGCGCTGGTGTGCGGCATCCTGGTGGGAACCTATTCTTCGGTGTTTATCGCCAGTCCGATCGTGTTGTTCTGGCATGGGTGGGCGGACCGGCGGGGCGGCAGGTCGGCTCCCGTAGCGGTCAAGGCGGTGAAGTAAGGCGGCGGCCGGAAGGCTGCCCGTCTGCGGGACATTTTGGGCCGTCCGTTGGAGGGGCGGCGCTTCAAAGGAAGCAGGGAAAGGAAACGCCTCATGTTTGAACAGACATTCGTACAAACGGGGAAGACGAACAAGGGCTGGACCGTCTTGATATCGACTATAGTCCAGATGTTTTTGATCGGTATCTTTGTGTTGCTGCCGATGATCTACTTTGACGTGCTTCCCGCGGCCACGCTGCAGAGCGTCTTCGTGGCTCCGCCGCCACCGCCGCCGCCACCGCCGCCGCCGGCGCAACAGCCCAAGACGGTAGTGCATCTCATCCCGCGGCAGTTCGACGCGGGCAAACTGATGGCGCCGAAGACGATTCCGAAAGACATCGCGATGATTAAGGAAGACGAGCTGCCGCCTCCGACGACGGGCATCGGCGTGGTCGGTGGCGTCGCGGGCGGCATGGCTGGCGGTTCGGTGGGTGGAGTGCTTGGCGGCATCATCGGCTCGGTGCCTAGCGCCGCGCCTCCGCCGCCTCCTCCACCCAAGGCGGTCACTCCGCAGCGCATTCGCGTTGGCGGCAATGTCCAGGCGGCCAACCTGATCCACCAGATTAAGCCGGCGTATCCGCCGCTGGCCAAGCAGGCGCGTATTCAGGGAACGGTGGAGTTGAGCGCGATCATCGGCAAGGACGGCCGGGTACAGGATTTGAGAGTGGTCCGCGGCCATCCGCTGCTGGTGCAGTCGGCGTTGGAAGCAGTCAAGGGTTGGGTGTATCGCCCGACCATGCTGAATGGCGAGCCGGTGGAAGTTGCCACCACTATCGATGTGAACTTTACGTTGCAGTAGTACGCCGGGGGCGCACAGGCGGCCACCGGAACAGCAGTAACATTTCAACTCGCAGGAGAGAAAATCAGAATGTTCGCTTATGTGAATTTCGCGTTCTTGTATTTGCTCCAGGAGGCGGAGTCGGTCGGTTTCGACCTGCCGCACCTCTGGAGCCAGATGGGCGTGCTAGCCAAGTGCGTCGTAATCCTGATGTTCTTCATGTCGGCGTATTCGATTGGCGTGATGATCGACAGGTTGTTGGCCTATAGCGCCGCCCGTAAACAGTCCCGGCAGTTCGCTCCGGCGGTGGCCGGCGCGCTGCGGGAAGGCAAACTGGAAGAAGCCGTGAAGATCGCCGACCGCTACAAGAAGAGCCATCTGGCTAAGGTTGTGGTCGCCGGTTTGCAGGAATTCCAGGCGCATCAGATCAGCTCCGAAATCCCGGGTGAGGAGATCGAAGCTTCCAAGCGCGCCCTGGACCGAGCCGAGGCCATCGTTCACGCGGAGTTGAAGCGTGGCGTTTCGGGCCTGGCGACCATCGGTTCCACGGCTCCTTTCGTCGGCTTGTTCGGAACCGTCGCCGGCATCATCAACGCGTTCCGCGGCATTTCGACGCAGAAGTCGGCCGGCCTCGGTGCCGTCGCCGGCGGCATTTCAGAAGCCCTGGTGACGACGGCCATCGGTCTGTTCGTGGCCATCCCGGCGGTCTGGATGTACAACTATTTCACCAATCGAATCGAAGCTTTCGATGTGGAGATGGGAAATTCCAGCTCCGAACTCATCGATTACTTCTTGAAGCGTAGCCAGCAAGGCGCCCGCAAGTAGCGGCCAAGCGAGCGATTGAATAGTCGGGGATCCCGGCGAGTTGAAAACCTCGGGGAGCCGGCAACGGCTCCCCGTAAATGCAGCCGATCTCCCAGGGAGAAACAGCAATGGCGATGGAATTCAAAATACACAGCGCTCCTCCGCCGGTGGCCGACATCAATGTCACGCCCATGGTGGATGTGATGCTCGTGCTGCTGATCATCTTCATGGTCATCACGCCCATGTTGATGAATGGCGTGCAGGTGGACATGGCGCGAACGGTAAATCCGATTCCCATGCAGGCGGCCGATAAGAGCGACGCGGTGCTGATTGCCGTCACTCGTGAGGGCAAGGTGTTCCTCAATAACACGCAGATGAAGCCGGAAGACCTTGCGCCGAAGGTGAAGGATATGCTCACCAACCGGTTGGACAAGGAATGCTTCCTGCGCGCCGATCAGCGCGCGAAGTACCAGACGGTGCTGGATGTGGTACAGAATCTGCAATCCGCCGGCGTGGACCAGTTGGGCCTCCTGACCGAACTGATCGAGGGCAAGAAGCAAGCGGCCAGAGTGGCGAAGTGAAGCGAGAGTAATACTAGAAAAGGAGTAATTCTATGGGAATGGCAGTGGGCGGATCGAGCGGTCCGAAATCCGACATTAACATGACGCCCATGATCGACGTGCTACTGGTGTTGATCATTATATTCATGGTGATCACGCCGCTGACGCCGAAAGGTCTCGAGGCTCTGGTGCCACAGCCGCCGCCGCCGGGCGCGCAGGCCGAAAACAACATCCGCACCGTGGTAATCAGTATCAATGAGGATCACAGCCTGCTGATTAACCAGGATCCGGTCGAGCTGTCGGCCCTGCAGGATCGACTGGTAGACATTTTCAAGACGCGTGCCGAACGCGTCGTGTTTGTCAAAGGCGATCCGAAACTGGAATTCAATTGGGTAGCCAAGGTCATTGACATCGCGCATGGCGCCCAGATCGACAAGGTCGGTCTGATGCCGTACAAGGACCTGGGGCAATAGGAGATCAATACGCGATGCGCAAGCTGACGATTATTCTCGCCGCGGTTGCGTTGACTCTCGCGGCTACCGGCTGCAACAAGCTGAAATCGCGCTCTGAGGTCAACGATGGCGTGCAGGCATTCAAGAATGCCCAGTATCCGCAAGCCGTCGAGCACTTCAAAGCCGCGGTCGACCTCGACCCGACCTTTCTCTCGGCCCGCGAGTATCTGGCGGTCGCCTACTATCAGCAGTACATTCCTGGGGCACACTCTCCGGAAAACGACCAGATGGCGGATGCCGCTTACGCCCAGTTTCAGAAGGTTCTAGATCAGAACCCGAAGGACGAATTGGCGATTATGTCGATCGCCAGCCTGTTCCTGAACCAGTCGAAATGGGATGACGCGAAACAGTGGTTCGAAAAGGAAATCGCCGTGTCGCCCAACAAGGCCGACGCATATTACAGCCTCGGTTTCATCGTCTGGTCGGAGTGGTACCCGGCATTAGGTCAGGCGCTCCTCAACGCGGGCATGAGACCCGAGGACCAGTTCCCAATCAAGGACAAGAAGCTCAAGGCGGAACTCAAGGAAAAATGGGGACCGGTGATCGACGAGGGACTGAAGGACCTCGACAAGACGCTGGAGATCAACCCCGAGTACGACGACGCCATGTCGTATGAGAACCTGTTGATCCGCGAGCGCGCTTTCCTGGCGGACACCAAGGAGGAGTACGACCAGCAGGTGAAGATTGCCGATGGCTGGCTCGACAAGACTTTGGCGGTCAAGAAGATGAAGGAAGAGAAGAAGGCCGCCAAGCAGGCCTCCGGCGGTATCGTCGCCGAACCGTCTAAGTAGAAACCGCACACAACCGTTGCTATTCCCCGCGCTCGCGGCTGGAGCATGTGAAGCTCCCGCCGCGAGCGTCTGCGTTTAGGGGGGCATCCGTGGCGCACGTATTCCTTCGTGAGGGGTCGAGAGTCGTCTCGACCTTTCCTCGCCTCAGTTACTACCCAGGACACGCCGGCGCGAATGCCGACGCTGTACGCAGGAATGCGTGCGCAACGGTGGCATGCGTGCGCCACTCACGAATGCTTCCGGCGCTAGTGCGAGCAGCAGGGGCTGGTGACCAGGATCTCCGGCATACCGGATTGACGGCGGGAACCATCGGCGGTGAAGTAGCCCTGCCCGGAGAGGTTGCGGTAGACGTTGCCCGCCACAAGCGAAGCCAGACCGCCGCTGGCGCCCTTGTATGGGCTGGCCAGCATCACCACCACCACCAGCTTATGGAACCCCACCTCGTTGAAGGAGCCGAACCAGCCCATGAAATCGTGGGCTCGATAATCGGTACAAGTGCCGGTCTTGCCGAGAATCGGCTCGTTGGGGTCGTAGGCCGCGTTGCGTCCCGTTCCGTATTCGACCGAGCCGCGCATCCCCATCTTGATATCGTCGATTCCGTTCGGCGCCAGATCCAATTGCCGCTTCACCTGCGGCGTCAGATGCGCAGCGTCATCCTGGCTGTGCGGATATAGCAGGTAGTACAGCGTGCCTCCGTTGGCGATGGCCGAGAGCAGCGCGGCCAGCTCGAGCGGTGTCATCTTGAACCCCTCGCCATAGGCCGTCATGAGAATCATGCTGCCCTTCGGCTGCTCGTCGACGACTTCGCCCGGCTGCTCGCCGGCAATATCCAACCCGGCCTTTTCGCCCAGACCCATCATGCGCGCATAGCGCGTCACCGTTTCGAAGCCCAGGCGGCTGCCCAGCGCGCCAAAGTAGTCGTTGTTGGAACGCGCCAACGCGGTGGTCAGGTTGTAGCTGGTGTACCGGCCGATGCGGATGAAGGTGTCGCGCTCGACGACGTGCTCGGTCAGCGCCGCCAGCGCCGTGACCAGTTTGATGGTCGAGCAAGGGATGAACCCGGTTTCGAAGGCGAGCTTCTGGCCGACTACGGTGAGGATTCGCCCGGTGTTTGGGTCCACAACCACGATGGAACCGTGCCGCGGTCCCAAAGCTGCCACCGCCGCGCTGCGCACGGTTGGGTCGTCGCCTTCGGTTTCGTCCCCGGCGGTCGGGTCATACGCTTGGCGCGCCGCCGGTCGTCTTCCGGATCCCGCGGCCGCCGGCGCGGCAGATGCGACTCCCCCGCTGAGCGCGAGAGCCGCTGCGACCATCCATCCCAGTTTTAGCCTGCTCATGTTCGGTGAAAACGGCCGTCAGCATCGCCCCAAGAAATGTGCGTAAAGATACTATTTCAGGCGACGCACTGTAGATATTATCGGCTACTCAGGGGCTAGAATCAACCCGAGAATTCCCCTTACGCCATTCGACAGCGACGAGCCACTACCGGAAAGTAACTGAAAATAGGCCGCTTGGGTGGGGCAGCGGGAAAGCGCACGCCGTTACCTCAGCTTCTCGACCTTCTTGCGGATTTCCGCTGCGTTCTTGGCGTCGGCAGCGATTGCCAAGTACTTCTGGTAGGCACTGCGGGCACCGTCTTTGTCCTTGAGCTTCTCATCCGCATCGCCCAGCAGGAGCCACGCTTCGCGGTTGCTGTCGTCCCATTTGGTGGCCTCCCGGTACCGGCCGGCCGCAGCTCGGTAGTTCCCCTTCTTAGCGTAAAACTGCCCCGCCGCCACGTCCTTCTTCGACTGCAACGGATTAAAGGAATACTTCGTGGTCACGAGTGAAGTGTCTTCTTCCGGCGGCACTTCCTCCTGATCGGAGGTTGCCGGCTGCGGATGCTCCGTCTTCAACTGGGCGGCCGGCGAATCGGGCGATGTTTGCGGTTTGCCGGAACTCTGAGCCGCGAGCGAAGCCGCGCCCAGTGCCAGCAAGGCCAGAAGGCGGCGTGACATAATTCAATTATAGCGTTCCCTCCGATGGACCTCCGCGAAAAGGCTGCGCAACTTCCGCTCGCGCCCGGCGTGTATCTGTACAAGGACGCTGGCGGCACAGTCATCTACGTCGGCAAAGCTAAGCTGCTACGGAACCGCGTGCGCAGTTATTTTTCCGAGGACAAGCTAAGCGACGCGAAGACCGGGAGCTTGATCGCCGAAGCGCGCGACCTCGATTACATTCTGGTCGACAACGAAAAGGAAGCGCTGGCGCTCGAGAACAACCTCATCAAGCAATACCAGCCGCGCTTCAATGTTCTGCTGCGCGACGACAAGACCTACCCCTACGTGAAGCTGACCCGCGAACGCTACCCCCGCGTCTACGTGACGCGCCGCCTGCGCAAAGACGGGGCAACGTATTTCGGTCCGTTCTTTCCCGGCAACCTGGCGTACCGGCTGGTGCATTTCATCCACCGGCATTTCCTGGTGCCGTCGTGCAAGATCGACCTGACCCGGTACCACCCGAAGCCGTGCTTGCAGTATCACATTCATCGCTGCCTGGGCCCCTGCGTGGAGGGGCTCGCCGACGGTGACGCGTACGAAGCCGCGGTGCATCACGTGCGCCAGTTCCTGGAAGGGCGGCATACGGACCTGGCTCGCGATCTGCGCAACCGGATGGAAGCGGCTTCGACCGAGATGCGCTTCGAGGAAGCGGCCAGCCTGCGCGACTTGCTGGCCACCGTGGAAGAGATCGAAGAGCGGCAGAAGATGGCGGCGGCCAAGGGCGACGACGTCGACATTTTCGGCTGCTACGCGGAACCGCCGCTGGTGGCTCTCAATCTTTTTCACTTGCGCCACGGCCAGATCGTCGACCGGCGCGAGTTCTTCTGGGAGGACCAGGAGGGATTCGACGAGCCGCAGTTCCTTTCATCGCTGTTGAAACAGCTCTATCTCGACCAGCAGTTCATCCCGGCGGAGATCCACGTACCGGTGGATTTCGAGGACCGCGAGGCGCTGGAAGAACTCCTGTCGGAGAAGCGCGGCGCGCCGCACGGCGGGCGCGTGGAGATCCGCACGCCGCAGCGCGGGCAGAAGAAAGCTCTGATGGACCTCGTGGCGACCAACGCCAAGCACAGCTTCCACGCGCGCTTCCGCGTATTGAAGCCGTCGTCGAAGGCGATTCAGCAGGCGTTGCAGGACGGGCTCAACCTGCCCACGGCGCCCACGCGCATCGAATGTTTCGACATCTCGCACATACAGGGCACCGACAAAGTGGCCAGCATGGTGGTGTGGGAAGACGGGTGGATGAAGAAAGCCGACTATCGCAAATTCATCATTAAGACAGTAATCGGCAACGACGATTTCGCCAGCATGCGCGAGGTGGTGACGCGCCGCTACGCGCGCCTGCTGGAAGAAAAGCGCCCGCTGCCCGGGCTGGTGCTGATCGATGGCGGGCTCGGCCAATTGCACGCGGCGGCGGAATCGCTCGAAGGGCTGGGAATCGCCGATCAGCCGCTGGCCTCGATCGCCAAGCGCGAGGAGATCATCTACGTGTTCGGTCAGGAAGACGAGCCGGTGAAGCTGGATCGCTTCTCTCCCATCCTGCACCTGATCCAATCGATTCGCGACGAAGCGCACCGCTTCGCCATCACCTTCCACCGCTCGCGAAGATCCGCACGCCAGTTGACCAGCGAACTGGACGCCATCCCCGGCGTAGGCGAGAAGACCGTTCAGAAGCTGCTGAAACAATTCGGCAGCTCGGAGTTGGTGCGGGCCGCGACGGAAGACGAGCTAGCCAAGGCCGTAGGGCGGGCGGTGGCTCGGAAGGTGAGAGCACACTATGGGAATTGAGTGAGTCCGCCAAGGGTGCCATTCGTAGATGCGAAGGCACTCTTTCGCGCCACACCTCGGACGAGGCCCGCAAATGGACTCTCACCGTTTGATTCCGCAGAGGTAGACTGCTATGCATGGACCAGAGCAGTGCAGACAAACTCGCACAAGTGTTCGAGCTGAATCGGAAGGCATTGAGTGAGGCGCGCGTTTTCCATGATTGGATGCTTCAGCAACACACGGATGCAAACACGATTTGGTTCGTAAACGTTGTCACCGCGCTGCTGCGAGGATTAATCATCGAGGACGAGCAACTCAACGCTGGGTACAAGGAATCGGTACGCACGATGGCTTGGGCATGCCGGAACCTGATGGAGGCAAGCATCTACACCGAGTATGCCCTGCGCTCCGAAGAGAATGCGCACGAACTGGTTGATGACATACTAATGGACGAGTTGGACATACTCATTTCGTTCAAGAAGTGGTTTACAGCACTGGAGCCGGAGTTGCCAACGCCCGAATTGGATGCAGTGTTGAAGACATTCCAGGATCTCAAAACTGACGTTGGAATCAATCGCAAGAGGTACCGCACGACCCGTGAGCTGGCACAAACCCTGAGCAGAGAACCTGATTACGACCACGCAAACAAGATATCCTCAAAACTCATCCATCCGACGGCATGGTCGCTGCTTTCCCTGGGTCTGGAGAAAGACGATGTATTGATGCGCCCGTACCTTTACCAGGCCGGGTCAAAATACTTCGCAGAGGCGTTCCAGCTCATTCGCAAGCACGTGGCCCATTACGGCACGAAACCTGTGCCGAAAACGGTCTGACCGTGGGCCTGGTCCGACCGGCGAAGTTTGTGCCGTCACTCCGGTGTCATGAGCCGCGGAGATCGGGACGGCCTGAGCGGTGCAGTTGCTTCTGGAACCTTCGTCACCCTCCGTACCCGCCTTCCCTCACGCGGCGCCCAGGAGGGCTTTTTCGACGGTCTCGGGAATGCGATTGATGACAGTCAGCTAGGCGCGGACGGCGCTCGGCGGTTGAGTTCGGCCAAGCTCCCAATCCTGCAATGTGCGGGTAGTGAATCCGAAACGGTGAGCGAACTGAGATTGCGATAGGCCGGATTTC
>Ga0074045_10000433_pt1 | contig 41086 bp, 35 predicted proteins | sample BogForMeECP23OM2_FD_94442 | JGI IMG/M metagenome (GOLD analysis project Ga0074045, IMG submission 94442) | Bog forest soil microbial communities from Calvert Island, British Columbia, Canada - Bog Forest MetaG ECP23OM2 | ecosystem: Environmental > Terrestrial > Soil > Wetlands ...
GCCTTTTACCGGCGCGTGCTCGCCCGCTCTTCGTAGAAGCTCTCGGGAACCGCGCCCATGGCCTGCAGCAGCGGCAGGCGAATCCGCACCAGCGTTCCCTTCCCGATATCGCTGTCAATCGTCATGCGAGCGGTGTCCCCGTACAATACCTGCAGCCTCTCGGAAACATTCGCCATGCCGATGCCCGCCCCTCGCGCGCCGGCGAACTCCACCACTTGCGCAGCCTCCATGCCGATGCCATCGTCTTCCACCTCAATGACCAGCCCCGAACCGGACAACCGGCTGCGCAAATAAATGCTGCCGCCCTCCACCTTGGAGGACAGCCCATGCTTGATCGAATTCTCCACCAGCGGCTGGAGTAGCATGCTGGGAACCATCACGTCGAGCGACGCAGGAGCGAGCTCTTTTATCACCCGTAGCTTGTCATGCCCGAAGCGGACGACTTCGATATCGAGATAGTTGTCGATGAATTCCACTTCCTCGCGCAGAGGTACGAAAGAGTCGGCGCTGTTCAACAGACGCCGCAAGATGGTAGCCAGCTTGGAAATCACCTCCCGCGCTTTCTCCGGGTCGAAGCGCACCAGCGAGGAAATCGAGTTCAGCGTATTGAAAAGAAAATGAGGATTGATCTGGTTCTGCAGCGCTTCCATGCGGGCGTGCAGCAGCAACCGCTCCTGCTCTTCCAGCTTGATCTGAATGCGCACGCTGTTGAAAATCTTGAGCTCGATTCCGATCGCGATCACCGAGGCTGCATAAATCGCCCCCCACACCCAGAAGTTGTCGGGGCTTTCGATACTGAAGATGGAGCGAGGAAAATATCGCGCCAGTTCGGTTTGCACAAAACGCAGCAGCACGATGGTGGTGAAAAACATGATCTGCCAGTCGAACAAGCGAGGCGTGGGCAGGTTGCGGCGAATGAGTCGATAGATGCTGAGATCGATGAACGGAGAAAACGACCAGATGTCGTCTTTATCGACCGCCATGGTGCGCAGTTGGCCGGCAACAAAACCGCAGAGCGCGCCGAAGGGAAGCGCCGCCCATTCTCCATGAAGCAGAGCGGGCAGGGCCACCAGCATTCCGCCCAGAACTCCCGCCCAGCGGCCGCCGATCACACCCAGCAGAAGCGCCGTCTCGAAACTCAAATCGCCGGCCAGGAAGCTGGGCACAGAAAACCGTATCCAGACGCCGATCGTAATCGGCAGCGCGATGCACAACACCAAATAAATCTTCTGCCGAAAGTTGCGCTCTTCGCGAAATAACAGCGACTTGAATTCCTTGGAGCGGACCAGGCTGCTGGAGACCGCGGCGGCCACGCCCAGCTTCAGCACCAGATGAATAAGAATGAGTTGCGGTTCCATGGAACTCAGGCGTTGCTATTGCTATCGCCATCGTATCACCCAACCTTGCGAGCCACGCGCAGGTCATGCCCTGTCATTTCTTTCGGCTCATCGATGCCGAGCATCCCTAGCATGGTTGGCGAAATGTCTCGTAGCGAGCCATTGGACTTCAGCGTGAATTGCCTGGCATCTTCGGCGACTACGATGAAAGGAACGGGATTCGTGGTATGCGCCGTATGCGGCCCGCCGGTCGCTGGATCAATCATCATTTCGGCGTTGCCGTGATCGGCGGTGATCAGCATCGCTCCCCCTTTGGCTCGCACCGCCGCTTCGATGCGGCCCAGGCAGGCGTCCACGGTCTCGACCGCTTTCACCGTGGGCTCAATCTTGCCCGAGTGGCCGACCATGTCGGCATTGGCGAAGTTGACGATGATCACATCGAAAGTTCCTTCTTCCGTAGCCTTTACTACTGCATCCGCAATACCGGCCGCGCTCATCTCCGGCTTGAGATCGTAAGTGGCGACCTTGGGCGATTGCACCATCACGCGCTCTTCGCCGGGAAAAGGCTGTTCCACGCCGCCGTTGAAGAAATATGTAACGTGCGCGTATTTCTCGGTTTCGGCCACGCGCAGGTTGCGCATGTTGAGGCCACCCATTACGTTGGCCAGGATGTTCGCCATCGACTCCGGCGGAATCACCACCGGCAGGCTGAAGTTCTTATCGTATTGGGTCATGCAAACGTAATGCAGATTCTTCGGCACGCGGTCGCGAGCGATCGTGGCATCGAGATCGGCCGCGCCCGGAAGGTCGCTGCCGCCTTTTGCATTCAAGCCGCTGTTGCGCGCCAAAGCCCGTGTGATCTGCCGCACGCGATCGGCGCGGAAATTAAAGCAAATGCAGGCATCGTCATCACGAATGGTTGCCAGCGGCTGCCCGGTCTTATCCGTGCAGACAAACGGCAGCACGAATTCGTCGGTGACGCCTTTGTTGTAAGAATCCTTCATTCCCAGCACTGGATCGCCGCACTTACCGCCTTCGGCGTCGCCGAACACCATTGCGTTGTAAGCCTTGGCAATGCGCTCCCAGCGCCGGTCACGATCCATGGCGTAGTAACGGCCGTTCACCGTGGCAATCCTGCCGGAGTTGTACTCGCGCATCTTCTGCTGAAGCTGTTCAAGGTAGCCGGCGCCGTTCGTAGGCAAAGTATCGCGGCCATCCATAAAAGCGTGAACGAAGACGTGGTCGACCTGATTCTGTTTCGCCATCTTCAGCAGGGCATAAAGATGGGCCTGCTGCGAGTGCACGCCGCCGTCAGATACCAAGCCGAAGAGATGCAGCCTGCGTTCGCCCACGCGAGCGTGTTTCATGGCCGCGACCAGTACCGGATGCGAAAAGAATTCCCCGTTCTGAATCATCAGATCGATTCGCGTGATGTCCATGTGCACGATGCGTCCAGCGCCAATGTTGAGATGTCCCACTTCGCTGTTGCCCATCTGCCCTTCAGGCAGCCCAACAAAGGGTCCGCTGGTATGAATCAGCGTGTTGGGATACTCGCGCAGCAAGCGGTCGTAGATAGGCTTGCGCGCGAGCGCGATGGCGTTGGCCTTGGTCTCGGCGCGATAGCCCCAGCCGTCGAGGATGATGAGGATGAGCGGTTTAGCTCTAGGCATATGATTTGCGGGATTCTCCGCTTGCGAAGGCGAAGGGACTACCAGATTACCTCAACAGAATAACGTGCGAATAAAGGATCGGAAGTTATAACCGGAACTGTCTCCTCCAGGCTCTGCGCGATCAGAATGCGGTCGAATGGATCGCGATGATAAAGCGGCAGTTCTTCCAAGCGCTTCACGTGATCGAATGTGATCGGGAGAATCAGGACTCCATTTGCCTTCAGCTTCTCGGACAAGTAGTTGGCAACCGGTTTGGGAAGCGTGAGTTTGCCAACCTGAACCTTGGTGATGATTTCCCAGATGCTGGCTATGCTGATCAACACGTCTGAGGTAGGCAGAAGTGTTCGAACCGGTGAGAGAGTCTTTCTTCGTGCTGGATTCCCCAAAGAAAGACATTCGTGTCGATGAGAATCTTCATCACCAGAACAAGTCTTCAATCTCTTTGGGCAAGGGATCGTTGAAGTCGTCGGGAACCACAAACTCGCCTTTGGCCGAACCTAGCTTGAACCTGGGGCGAGAGGATTCGATGGGCACCAACTTGGCCACGGGCTTGCCCGCTTTTGCAATCACCACTTCTTCTCCCAAAGCTACGCGCTCCAGCAGGCGCGAGAAGTGAGTCTTGGCCTCGTGGATATTGACTTCCATGTCCCAAGTATAGCTAAGTCGTAGACTAAGTCAACCATGCTATTTTTGTGTCGAGTCGCCCTTCTCCTCGGCGCGCTTGAGCGCGGCATCCACCTCCGCCTGAATTCGCGGATATACCGCCCGCATCGTCTCCGACGTCACCGCTGGCATCTCGTGCAGAAACTTCTGCCCCGTCGCCGATGAGTAAAACGTAATCAGTGCGTCGATATCGGGCTTGGTGAAGTGCCGCTGGTAGACCGGGATCATATCGCTCAGCATCTCGTCGAGCGGGAAGTTCTTGAGCAGATCTTCGGACTGTCGGTCCAGCCGCGCGAGATCGGCGTCCGTCACGTCGGGGTGGCGCTTTTTCAACTGCTCGCGATTCATATTCTGCATCTGCGCGAACACCTGTTGCATGATCTGGCGCATCTGGTCGCGGCTGGCCATGACGTCGAAGAGTTTTCTCACGTCTTCCTTCGACGCCGCGTCGGGCGCGATCGAAACCGTGGTCTGCGCCCCGGCGCACAAGGACACTGCGAGCAAACACGCGCATAGCGTTGACTTCAATCTCATAAACTCTCCGCTGCGAAGGATAGCTAACCTTTGTAGTTTAGCGCCTCCAGTCCCAGGAATCTTGCTCCATCCCCTAACTCTTGTTCAATCCTGAGTAACTGGTTGTACTTGGCAATTCGGTCGGTGCGCGACGCCGAGCCAGTCTTGATCTGGCCCGCTCCAGTGGCAACTGCCAGGTCGGCGATGAACGTGTCTTCAGTTTCGCCCGAGCGATGCGAAATCACCGAGGTGTAGCCGTTGCGCCCTGCCAGGTCGATTGCATCCAAGGTTTCGCTGACCGTACCGATCTGATTCACCTTGATCAAAATCGAGTTCGCGACGCCCTTGTCGATTCCCTCTTGCAGAAACTGAATGTTGGTGACGAATATGTCGTCGCCGACAAGCTGAATCTTTCCGCCTAGCTCTTTCGTGAGATTTTGCCAGCCATCCCAGTCTTCTTCGGAGAGGCCGTCTTCGAGCGAGACGATGGGATAATCGCTCGCCCACTTCGCCCAGAATCGCACCATGTCGTCGGAACTCTTGGCCGACTTGTCCGACTTCTTGAAGACGTACTTGCCGTCCTGATAGAACTCGCTGGCCGCGGGGTCGAGAGCGATTGCGATCTCGTCTCCCGGCTTGTAGCCGGCTTGCTGAATCGCTTCCAACACAACTTCGATGGCCTCGACATTCGACTTGACCGAGGGTGCGAATCCGCCTTCATCGCCCACGGCCGTGTTGTAGCCCCGCTTCTTTAGCACTCCCTTGAGGGTATGAAAAACCTCCACGCCCCAGCGCAGCGCTTCGGAAAACGAAGGAGCGCCCACCGGCATAACCATGAATTCCTGGAAGTCAACATTGTTATCGGCGTGGGCTCCGCCGTTGAGGATGTTCATCATCGGCGTAGGCAAGGTATTCGCACCCACGCCCCCAAGATAGCGATAGAGCGGCAGGCCGTACTCCTGCGCCGCCGCGCGCGCCGCGGCCATCGACACCGCAAGTATGGCGTTCGCTCCGAGCCGGCCTTTGTTCTCCGTACCGTCGAGTTCGATCATCTTCTGGTCGAGCCCACGCTGATCGAAGGCGTCCCAATTCGCCAGCGCATCGGCAATCTCGCCATTGACGTTGTCTACCGCCTTGAGCACGCCTTTGCCGAGAAAGCGCGAGTCATCGCCGTCGCGCAGTTCGACCGCCTCATGCTCTCCCGTCGATGCTCCACTGGGGACGATGGCGCGTCCCACCACCCCGCTCGCCAGTTGCACTTCCGCTTCTACTGTAGGATTGCCGCGCGAATCGAGAACCTCGCGCCCGACGATTGCTCCAATGTTCGTCATACTGCGTTTACCGCCCTTCTGTGGATAGGTTGGCCGTGAATCGTCGTCGACCCGAACGGCGCTCAGAAAAAAAGATGTATTGAAGCTCAGGCGACGGCCTGTCAGATAACCGACGCCTCGATAACTCTTTCCCATGCAGTGGATATGAAGCTTTTGATTATAGCGGACGCCAGATTACGGGAGCGTGACTGCGCTCACAACGTCGGACAGCGCCGGAAAGGAAAAAACCGGCATGGCAGTGCCGGGTCCGAACCGAAGAGTTGAGTGAGTCCCGAAAGAAAGGCACGACTTGCGCACACGCCTGCTGCCATTCAGGCCATCCTTTTCCCTTCGGACTTCAAATTAAGGTTGCGGATCAGCCGGTGGAGATACTTGGGATGAATTCCCAAGATGCGTGCGGCCTCCACCGGGCTTCCTTGAGCCTCGTCGAGCGCGCTGAGCACAAGCTGTTTCTTCGTGTCATTAAGAGTGTTGTGATAGCGCGCCGCCGGCAATTCCGTAGCTCGCTCCTCCAGCAGAGTTCCGGGCAAGTCTTCGGGAAGGATTTCATCCGTCAGTCCGAGCACGATAGCGTGTTCGATGGCATTTTCCAATTCGCGGACATTGCCCGGCCAACTGTATTGCATGAGTAAATCGCGCGCCTCTTCGGCAATGCCTTTGAAGGCACGCTTGCACTTTGCCGCATACTTCTCGGCAAAGTAAAGGGCGAGTGGAGGAATATCTTCGCGGTGCTCGCGCAGCGCCGGCAGAACCATCGAAACGACGTTAAGCCGGTAATACAAATCGGCGCGGAACTCACCGGTTTTGATCCCCTGCTCCAGATTCTTATTGGTCGCAGCCAGGACGCGGGCGTTGAAAGGCAGCAGGCGATTGCCTCCCACGCGCTCAAACTCGCGCTGCTGCAAAACCCGCAAGAGCTTCGCCTGCAATAACGGAGCCATCTCTCCGATTTCATCGAGAAACACGGTCCCGTCTTCCGCGGCCTCGAGTTTCCCTTTTCGCAGTCCCACGGCGCCGGTAAAAGCTCCTTTTTCGTGACCGAAAAGTTCGCTCTCCAGCAGGGCCTCCGGAATTGCTGCGCAGTTAATCGCTACAAAAGGTTCCCCGGCCCGGGGGCTGCCGGAGTGAATGGCACGAGCCACAAGTTCTTTGCCGGTTCCGCTTTCACCGCGAATCAGCACCGTGGAATCGCCCTTCGCCACGCGCCCGATAAACTCGCTCACCCGATGCATGGCCTTGCTCTCGCCGATAAGCGAGCCTTCGGCCGCAACCACAGCTGCCCGCAGCCGCTGGTTCTCGGCGCGCAGGGAATCCAGCTTCATCAGATTCTCCAGCGTAACCGCGGCGATGCGCGAAACCGAACTGACGAAGTAAACGTGATTTTCGCCGAAGGCCGCGGAAGAGGCCGGTGCAGTCAAATAAATCACTCCCAAGGTTTTCTCCACCGCAACCAGCGGCACACACAAGACATGCTCGCCGGTCGCTGCCTCGGCCAGAGCGGCCGTGGCTACGGCGGAGCGCTCCCAAATCGCCTGCCGCACTATCTCGTCGCGGATAACGAGCGGCTGCCCTCCCTCACTTTGTCGATTCCAGATGCAGGGCTGGCCGGGTTCCTCATTCTGCTTGGTCCGCAGCACCACGGCGGCCTGCGCCGCCGGAATCACTTCGCCAATCAGCGCCAGCAAATCCCACTGCAGGGCTTGCATATCGCGAGTGCCATTCACCACATTCGCAATCTTGAAGAGTGCCGCCAGATCTCCCGCCATTCGGCCTATCCAGGAATCGTCGACAGGCAAGCCATGACGATTGAGAGGCAAGGTAGTGAACGCGGCGCTCGGTGACTGGTTATCGCGAAGCAGGTTCCGGAACGCTTCCTCGTCCTCGCCTTCGATCAAGAAAATGAACTCGCTGCGCCCGATGCAAATCCGGTCTCCATGCTGCAGCGTCTTGCGGGTCACCTTCGTTTGGTTGACGAAGGTCCCGTTGTGGCTGTCCAGATCGGCCACCTCGAAAACCCCGCTGGAGACCTCGCTCACCGCGCAGTGCTTGCGCGAAACCGCGGCGTCGTTCACTTCCACCGGATTCGAGGGATCTCGTCCCAGAATCAGCGCCTGACCCTTAACCAGCGCGACTGCTTCCTTGGGAAAGCCGGAGATTGCCAGCAATCTCGGGTTGCTCAATCCGCCCCTCCTGGTGGTTCAGTGTAGCCGAAAGCTCCGTCCCCGCGATGCGCAAATGAAGCGTTGAATGGACACTCAATAGCGGAAAAGTCTCCTATGAACTCTAGCGTCGCAGTCGCGAGGGTACAGAGTGGCTAAACCTCGAAGTCGCAAAGCGACGGCATTCATTAGCCCAGCACGTAAGTGCTGGGAACACAGAAGAGGAAAAACGCGAGTCGCATAAGCGACGGCACCCAGCCACGGCAGAAACCGTAGCCGCGGCGAGACGGTAGCCGAAAGGCTACCCTCAGGAGCCGTGGGGCTACCCCTTCATGCTCCTTGCACCGAACCAATGTTTGCAGACTGATTCTATCTTGCTGAAATTGCAGAGAGATACCATTTCACGGTCGATGCTCGCGCTTTGGCAGGAGCGGTGCAATATCCCATGCGTCACCGCAAGCTCTCAGCGATAGCGCAAACGAGCTTGAGGGACAAATTTCAGTCTGGGTTCCACTGCAAGGAGCCCCAAGGAGGATGTCATGAAACGCAACCTTATCGGGATCCTGTCGCTGGTGGTATTGTCTGGAATCGTGGCCGCCACGGCGAGCGCTCAAACCACTTCCAAAGCCAATGTACCCTTCGCCTTCAAGGTTGGGTCGAAACAGTTGCCGGCCGGAACCTACAAAGTCAGCGCCCTGAGCAATCAAATGGGAGCCAAGATTCAGAACACCGAATCCTACGCCAGCGCGATGTCTGTAGTCGGGGCCACGGATTCCGAAAATAAGGGTTGCAAGCTGATCTTCCACCATCTGGCCGGGCAATACTTCCTGTCAGAGATCTGGATTGGAACTGGCGCAAGGGGTATGGCGATCCCGACCTCCAGAGAGGAAAAGGATCTGGAGAAGGAACTGCGGATTGCAAGTAGTCAGCCAAGTGCCGCCGAAAATGTAATGATTGCCCTCAACTGAAATCCCGCGGGCGATTTGAAGAGCCGGAGCTGGACGCTCCGGCTCTTTCGTTGATTATCGAGACCGGCGAGTCGCCTCGCCATTCAGCCCTCTTGCCTTTGGTGGTTCTTCCGCGCGCTCAAAGATTGTTCCCTTCATCCGCATGGTCTAAAGTCAAAGCAACAATCGTGAATTTTAAGGGTTGAAAGAGCTGAGGAGGAGTCATGAAGAAGTGGATAGTTCTAATTTGTAGCCTGCTGCTGACGGCAATGGTGGCAGCGCAAACCGCTTCGCCCGTCCCCGCAGGCACGGCACTGATGGTAAAGCTCGAAACCACTCTCGCCACCTTCAGCAATAAAGCGGGCGATCCATTCCAGGCGCGCTTGACGCAGCCCGTGGTGATTAACGGCAACACGGTGATTTCCGCCGGAGCCACGATAGAGGGCCGCGTCACCCGAGTAACCGAACCGCGCCGTATCGCGGGCAAGCCCACCATCGCGATTCTGCCGGAGGCCCTCATCCTGCCCACCGGCGAACGCTTCTTCCTTGACGCCACCCTGGTCGACACGAATATCCCCGGCACGGATGTGAACCAGGAAGGCGAATTCAAAGGATCGGGACATGATCGCCGCGACGAGATCGAAGCCGGTGGAGGCACCGCCGGCGGAATGCTGATCGGTGGCCTGATCGGCGGCCCTCCGGGAATCCTAATCGGCGCAGCCGTAGGCGCAGGCTCCACAGGTGCGCACTGGCTGAGCAAGCACCGCTCCGCAACGCTGCCTGCGGGCACCGAACTAACGCTCGAAATCAATCGGCCGTTGGTAATGGCTCCGGCTGTCGCGAGTTCAGGTCAGTAAACGCTCTGCGACCTCCCGCGCCGGGACTGATGCCTCCGGCTTTCTTCAAGCAGAGATCTACATCCCCGCGCTCAGCTCCGCTTCGCTGACCAGGTGCAGTTCAATCCAGCCTTCGACCGGCAGGGCATCCGCAGGCAGACGATTTTGCCAAAGGCTGAAGCGCAGCCGCAGCCGGCTGGTGCGCGGGACCGCCGCAGCGCCAGCTTTGGTCTTTCCCGGCGCAGCACCCCTCTCCGGGGTCGCAGCCGAACCGGGCTTAGCCAGCAGCCAGCTCAGGGGCAGGCGGAATTCAAAGTTGCGGAACAGAACCACTTTGGGGTCGTCGCCGTCGCCGATTGAGCACGCAATATCTTTACTCCCGCTCGAAGCCGCTTGCGCATCCTCGTGGCCTTCGACCTTCCACTCCTCCAACTTGCTGTCCAGCACTTTGGCATCGAGACGCAGAGCCCGCCGCGGACGCGCCTCTCCGCTCGCCCACGACTCCAGATTCACCACCAGATCGCATTCCATCTCCGGCAGCGCCCCGGCGAAATCCAAGCGCCCATAGACGAAGGTGCTATCGATTCCGGCGTAGACTGAATCCAGCAGAAACTGCTTCCCGTGCATGGCTCCCGCGCGCTGATCGGCGGTGAAAATGGCTGCGCCCAGCCACTCGAAGTAGCGAATCTTGTCACCCGTGATGTGAGGATGAATATAGGCAGTCTGCGGGATGAACGCCGGCCGCACCTCGCCCGCCGTGATGGGCTGCGAAAGATAGTCGGGCGGAGTCGCTCCCAGGGCCTGATAAACATTCGAAAGATGCTTCCTGTAGAGTTCGTCAAAATCGCGATCGTTGGCCGAGTGATGTTCCGGGCCATACCACCAGTTCCAATCGCTGCCCTCGGCAATCAGGATTTCTTCGAACGCCAGCTTGCGTTGCGCCTCGGTGGCCTGTGGGGAGTGCTGCGTATAGAATTCGCGAGCGTCGTGGAGGTAATCCCAGGCGCGGTTGTCTTCGGGAGCGCCAATCCAGACATTGAAATTCGCATTGATCCAGGAACCCGGGACCAGCGACGGCAAAGGCGACACGCTACGGCGGCGGGAAATCGCCTCGGAAACCGTAACCGCTTCCAGGCCTGCCTCGCGCTGCAGCGCATCGTAGAAGCGCCGCAGAAATTCTCGTCCGGACTTTGGATAGTATTCCCAGGCATTTTCTCCGTCGAGAATCACCGACACCACCGCATCGTGGCCTTGCGCCAGCACTGGCTGTGCCGCATCTTTAATATTTCTCAGCAAATGCCCCGCCGCATCGGCAGGATTCATTCCGGAATAAACAAAGCCAATCAGATCCGAGATGGTGTGGTCGCGAAACACCATGTACATCGAGGTCGGTCCGTTCTCGTATCGGTAAACGTTGTACAGGCGCTCGGCCAGGTGGCCGGGCAAGCGCCCGTTGCCATCGCGATGAAAGAACAAGCCCGTGCTGCGGCCGAGGACGCCCTCATCAGTGGCCATCCACTTGATGCCGAGGCTGTGAGCAATGCTGAGCGCCTCGTCCGAGACGCTGCCTTCCGAAGGCCACAGGCCTTGCGGTCTCAGCCCAAACACCGTCTGGTGAAGGTCAAGAGCGCGCACGATCTGTTCGCGCGCATCCTCCGGTTGATGATAGCGATTCTGCGGCAAAGGCAGTCCGGGCGACGAAACTCCTCCGGCATTCGTATCGCATACCAGCGGAAGAATAGGATGATAAAAAGGCGTGGCCGAGATCTCGATTGATCCTTTCTTCGCGGCCGCGGCATACGCCGGCAGAACCTTGCCCAGCAATTCCCTCTCGCGCTGGATTACAAAACTCTGGTCGTCGAGCGAGTAGTTGCGCTCCTTCCTGATCAGCTCCGCGACGTCTTTCTCTTCCAGAAAGAACTCGTCGAACCATGCGATCTGCGACAGCACCTGCAAGTCGGTAAAGTCGGCGGCCTGAAAGTATTTTTCCGCCCGTTCCGGCGAATGTCCGTGCTCTCCGTAGCGCTCAAACAGCTCCCGGTAGCGCGGATAGCGGCCAATCACATTCCCCGGGTTAGCTTGAAACAGATACATCAGCGCGAAGCGGCGCTCCTCGGAGGTCAAGTCTTTGGCCGGCTTGGCCGCCACTTTCAGAAATGGATCCTGAGCTGTTCCAGCGACGTAATCCTGGATCTGGACCATCAGCGACGGCACCAGGTTGAAGTTCTGGTGGACATCGGGAAACTCATCCAGCAGCTTCACCATGCCGTAATAATCTTTAAGGGCATGCAGGCGCACCCAGGGCAAGCGATATTCGCCTGTCACCAGATCTTTATAGAAAGGCTGGTGCTGGTGCCAGAGAAGGATGAGACGCAGGGCGGGCATGGCTGGAAACGTCAGTCTAGCATGGGGATTCGGGGAGGTTGGTTACACGGAAGAACACAAAGCATGCGAACGATTAGCGTACACTAATGATGCATCAAGATGCCGGACACTCTCACACCCGCTCCATCTGGCCCCTTCACCCTACTCTCCGACGAGGTTCTCTATCTGTTCAACGAAGGCAGCAATTACCGCCTCTACGAAACCGTAGGCGCGCACCTGGTGTCGAAAGAAGCCTCGAAAGAAGCCTCGCGAGAAGGACAATCCGGCGCGATGTTCAGCGTCTGGGCGCCGAATGCCCAATCGGTTTCGGTAATCGGCAGCTTCAACGACTGGAGCGCCCGAAGCCACATGCTCGCGCCCCGCGGCTCCTCCGGCATCTGGGAGGGTTTCGTCCCGGGCGTGACCAAGGGCGCGCTCTACAAATTTCATATCGAATCGCGACGCCAGAGCTACCACATCGACAAAGCCGATCCGCTTGGGATCTTGCACGAGAAGCCTCCCCGCACCGCCAGCGTGGTCTGGGATCTCGACTATCAGTGGAACGACCATGAATGGATGCGGAATCGTGCCGCCCGCAACTCCCTGCGCGCTCCGCACTCGATTTATGAGGTGCATCTCGGCTCCTGGATGCGGGTTCCCGAGGAACGCAATCGTCCGCTAACCTATCGCGAAACCGCGCCGAGACTTGCGGAGTACGCCGAACGCATGGGCTTCACCCACGTCGAATTTCTGCCGGTGATGGAGCACCCGTTCTACGGCTCCTGGGGATACCAGACCACCGGCTACTTCGCGCCTACTTCGCGCTACGGCACACCACAGGATTTCATGTACCTGGTCGACTACCTGCATCAGCACGGCATCGCCGTGATCCTCGACTGGGTTCCGTCGCACTTCCCTTCCGACGCCCACGGCCTGGCTTATTTCGATGGCACGCATCTCTACGAGCATGCGGATTCTCGCCAGGGCTTTCATCCCGATTGGAAGACGCATATTTTCAATTATGGGCGCACCGAAGTTCGCAGCTTCCTGATGTCGAGTGCCATGTTCTGGCTCGACAAATATCACGTCGATGGGCTGCGCGTGGATGCCGTCGCTTCCATGCTCTATCTCGACTATTCGCGCAAAGCGGGCGAGTGGATTCCCAATAAATTCGGCGGCCGCGAAAATCTCGAGGCCATCGATTTCCTCCGCCGCTTCAATCAGGAAGCCTACGGCGAGCATCCCGATATTCAGACCACTGCGGAGGAGTCCACTTCCTGGCCCATGGTCTCGAAGCCGGTTTATCTCGGCGGCCTCGGCTTCGGCTTGAAGTGGGATATGGGCTGGATGCACGACACCCTCGAATACTTCAAACAGGATCCCATTCACCGCAAGTATCATCACAGCAAGCTCACCTTCCGCATGCTGTATTCCTTCCACGAAAACTTTGTGCTTCCGCTTTCGCACGACGAAGTCGTACACGGTAAGGGATCGCTCATCGGCAAGATGCCCGGCGACGAGTGGCAGCGCTTCGCCAACCTCCGCCTGCTCTTTGCCTACATGTATGCCCAGCCGGGAAAGAAGTTGCTGTTCATGGGCGACGAGTTTGGCCAGGTCCGTGAGTGGGGCCACGATTCCAGCCTGGAGTGGGACGTTTTGCGATATCCGGTGCACAGCGGCATGCAGAACTGGGTGGGGCAATTAAACCGGGTCTATCGCAGCGAACCCGCGTTGCATACGCTCGATAACAATCCCGCTGGCTTCGAGTGGGTCGACTGCAACGACAGTCAGACCAGCACAATTTCTTTGCTGCGCAAGAGCGAATCTCCCGAGGATACGGTTTTGATCGTGTGCAACTTCACTCCCATCCCGCGCGGAGGCTACCGCGTAGGGGTTCCCACCGCAGGCTACTGGCGCGAACTCCTGAATAGCGACGGCGCCGATTACGGCGGCACAAACATGGGTAACGCAGGCGGAGTTCTGGCCGTGGAGGAAAAGGCCCACGGACGCCCTTATTCGCTGGAGCTCACCCTGCCGCCGCTCGGGGCATTGTTCTTCAAGGTTTAACAGCTAAACATCCGCGTGATTGGCTTGGCAATTTGCCGCCTCCAGCCATTCAAGTATGCAAGTATTTTCATTCTTGACTCGGTTCGCATTCCAATACATACTTCGTCTCCCGCGATCCCCTGCGGACCAAGCCGCGCTCAACTAGCTTCATTGCCCGCTCAGGAGGAAAGTATGTCTCAGCCGAATTCTCGAAATCCCAAGTCCCCAAAAAATCGAGCGGCCATTACTCTGAACCGCACACTCGACCACAAACTGTTCGGCTACGCTGCGGCAGCCGGCGCTGCGGGCGTAAGCTTGCTGGCACTGTCGCAAACGAGCCAGGCCGAGATCGTGTTCACGCCGGCGAATCAACTAATCACGATCCACACCCCGCTATCCCTCGACCTTAACAACGACGGAGTGACTGATTTCACTCTTAGGGAGGTTTTCGAAGTCTGCTTCGAGACCACCGGCGGGCGCCGTACTCCCGAGTGTAGTGAGTTCACTTTTCAAAGCGTGTACGCACGGGGGAACGGTTCGAACGCGCTTGCAATGGGGGCAACATCCGCCTTGGCGTTGCCGGTGCGCACGAAGGTTGGGTCGGGAGACAAATTCGGCGCACGCGTTGGGCTGGAGTTCTGCACCACTCAGAACGGAACCTTCCAGCATGAGGGCGGACCATGGCTCAACGCGAAGAACCTGTATCTTGGTTTGCAATTCACCATCGACGGACAGATTCACTACGGGTGGGCCCGGCTGACCGTCAGTACGAACAAGACCACGTGCGTCACCAAGGCGCTCTTGACCGGATACGCATACGAGACTGAACCAAATACGCCGATCACCACGGGAAAGCTTTCAGGAGCGGATGAGGTCGGCGCGGTCGAGCGTCCGGAAGCTGCGCTGGGCGCGCTCGCGCTCGGCAGCGCCGGACTCGAGGCCTGGCGACGAGAGGGCAGCACCAACTAAAGCCCGACGCGAGACTTGGGACTGGCCGCGCGCCGCGGAACTCTTGCCTTCCACGAATGCGTGCTATCCTGCCCTGAGAAGCGCGCCCTGCATGCGGATTCTCACTCGCTATATTCTCCGCGAAGTAACCTCGCACGCCTTGATCGGCGCGGCCATCTTTACCTTCGTGCTCTTCACCCGCGATCTGGGGCGCATTCTTGAACTCGTCGTCCGGGCCAGCGCGCCGCTGCCCAGCGTCGCCGAAATTTTCTTCTATACCGTCCCGCTTGCCCTCACCTACACCATCCCCATGAGCGTGCTGGTCGGCATTCTCATCGGGCTGAGCCGGCTCGCCGCCGATAGTGAAATCACCGCCATGCGCGCCAGCGGCATGGGAGTGTGGAGCTTCGGACGCGTGCTCTCTATTTTTGTCGTAGCCGCGTGGCTCCTGGCTCTCGCGAACAGCTTGTATATCGCGCCCTGGTCTCTCGCATCGCTCGGACGACTGGAGGATCAACTCAAAGGCTCGCAGGTTTCTTTTGAAGTGCAGCCGCGCGTGTTCTACGAAGGCTTTCCCAAGATCGTGCTCTACGTACAGGATGTCCACACGGCGCAGGGCGCCGCCGTGTGGAAGGGCGTGTTCCTGGCCGACATCTCCGATGCATCCAATCCCCGCATCACGCTGGCGCATGAGGGCATTCTGGTTCCCGAAGGCAGGGACCGCCTTCACTTACATCTCGTAGACGGCTCCACGCACGAGACCGATCCGACACAGGCCAATCGTTACCAGATCTCCACCTTTCAGCAAACCGACATCCCGCTCGATCTACCTTCGGCGGAAAATAAAGCGGAGGAGCAGGTTCCGGTCGGCCTCGTCGGCACTCGAGCCCTGCCCGATCTTGCCCGCCGCGTCGATCCCGTATCGGCGCGCTGGTATCTCATCGAATTTCACCGCCGCTTTGCTCTGCCCACGGCCTGCCTGGTGCTGGCCATGGTCGGAATTCCTCTCGGACTGTCCTCCAAAAAAAGCGGCAAGTCGGGCGGATTCGTTCTGACGATAGTGCTCGTCTTTGTCTACTACTTTGTTTCCCTGATCGGAGTTTCACTGGCGCGGCAGGGAAAAGTTCCGCCCGCGCTCGGGGCCTGGCTCGCCAACCTGGTATTCTTTGCCGCGGCTCTGTTTCTTTTGTGGCAGGCCGAACGCCGGCCCATTGCCCTCGGCGCGCTCAAATTCCCCTGGAAGCGGCATGAACTTCCTCCGCTCTCGGCAGGCAAATTCCCGGCGCGAGCCTTTGGCCTCGCCCGCCGGGATAGTGCCAACGCCTTTCAGCGCGCCTCGACCCGCCGGCGCGTCTTCAGCGCGAGCTTTCCCACCCTGCTCGACGATTACGTGCTCCGCGATTTTTTTGTCTATCTCGGAATGATCCTCTCAGCCTTCCTCGTTCTTCTCCTCGTCTTCACTTTATTTGAGTTGCTGGGAGACATTCTGCGCAATCAAACTCCCTTCATCGTGGTCGCGGAGTATTTGCTCAATGTCGCCCCTTACCTGCTCTACAGTGTCGCCCCGCTGATCATGATGCTGGCCGTGCTCATCACCTTCGGGCTGATGAACCGCTCCAATGAAATCACCGCCATCAAGGCAACCGGAACCAGCATTTACCGCACCGTGGCCCCGGTTCTGGTCGCGGCCGCGGTGCTAGCCGCGGGACTTTTCTTCGCCGACCAGTTCTACCTCCCGCGCACCAACCAGCGCCAGGAGGCGTTGCACAACCAGATCAAAGGCAAGCCGCCGCAGACTTATTTGCGTCCTGACAGACGATGGATCTTCGGCCAGCACAATGACATTTACTATTACCAGTTCTTCGATCCTGACCGCGACCAGTTCGCCAATCTCACAGTCTTTCGCATCGACCCCGCCAGCTTTTCGATCGCGCAACGCATTCACGCCGACCGCGCCCACTGGGCCGACAATCTAAACCGCTGGATTTACGAACAAGGCTGGCAGCGCTCGCTGGAGGGAGCAGCCATCGCGGGGTATCACACCTTCGACGTCTCCACCTTCCCGGAGCTCACCGAAACGCCTTCCTATTTCAAGAAGGAAGTAAAGCAATACTCCGAAATGAATTATGAAGAGCTGCGGCGCTATATCCGCGACTTGCAGCAAAGCGGCTTCGACGTGGTGCGCCTACGGGTGCAGTTGAATAAGAAACTTTCTTATCCGCTGATCACGCTGATCATGGCCGTGCTCGCGGTTCCGTTTTCTCTTTCCGCGGCAAAAAAGGGAGCGATCACTGGGATCGCTGTCGCGGTTGGAATCGCCGTGATCTATACCGTGGTCTCCAGACTCTTCGAGGCCATGGGAGATCTCAGCCAGCTGCCTCCTGCGCTAGCCGCCTGGTCTCCGGACTTGATTTTCACGCTGGTGGGGGCGTATTTAATTCTGAAGGTTCCCACGTAGCGCACGGAAGAAAAGCCAGCCAGAGTTCTTCACCACGACTGCCGGTTGCCATTACTTCACCGCAATCCCCCACGGATTATTGTCGGTCTCAATCGGAGGCAGCGGCGTCAATCCGCCGGTCGCGGGAGTAATCGCGAACTGCGAGACATTCGCTGAATTCAGGTTGGTCACGAACAGCCACAAGTCGTCGCTGCGGATCGCGAGCGACGTGGGATAGGAATTGATAGCCACCGTCGGCGGCGTGAGCGGCGACAAACTGCCCGTCTCCGAACCAATGCGAAAGGCTGAGATCTCGCTCGACCCAGTATCCAAAACGTAGAGAAATTGGCCCAACGGATTTACCAGCAATGGCCCCGGCGCGTCGCCCACAGGATAACCCAAGGTAGGTTCACCAACGACCGGCTGAAGGCTGTAATCCGCGTGCGGACAGAGCGGCAGCGAAACCGCATAGCAGATTGTGTAAGCGCTGACGCTGTTGTTCGGGGCCTGATTCGAGACATATAGAAACCGGTTGCAGGCATCGACCGCCACGCCCGCAGGCGACGTCCCGGTGGCAATACCGGGCGTACCCGGCGTGGCTGGAACCAGCCCGAGAGCTCCCGATGACGACACGGAGTAGTTGAGCACCACATTATTAAGAGAGTCGGTTATGTAGAGATTCTCGGTCGAAGGAGCCGTTAGAGCCGCGCATGGAGTGTTCAAAGTTCCGAGCGTCGGGAATACTGTCGGGGTTATGGCCAGCGCCGACGCGTTGGGAACTTGCCCACCGGGCGAGAGTGGTAGGGCGAAAGGCGAACCCGCCACGGCCGTGAGAGCGGCTCCGCTGCCAATCGAGAACACCGAAACCGTTCCCTCTGTTCCTTCGGCAACGAATAGAAACTTTCCCGACGAATCCATCGTAAACGCAACCGGATTCGTCACCGCAACGGTGCCGATATTCGCGGAGAGCTTGCCGTCGGACTCCACCGAAAACCTGGCAATACCATTGACGCTGCCCGGCGTCGAATTCTGTTGAACGATCACGTAAGCATAGGCCCCGGCCGGATCGAGAATCACGGCCGTCGGTGTTCCCACCGTGGGAGGGCCATTCACGTTGTTAATCTGCGAAATGCTGCCGTTGCCCAGATCGACGCTGAAAGTTTCCATTACCCGGTCTGCCTGCGTGGAGACAACGATCAAACCATTGTTGGAGGCGGAGTACTTGCCGCTGCACGCTATCAACAAGCCGGCTGCAATTAAGACCAGAGTTCCGCCGATCCAGGTAAACCTTGTCCGCATTCTTCGCTATATCTCCTGTAAAGCTCTTTGCACAAGCGTGCTACCGCCTGTACCCGTCACCGAACCGGGCATGAAAATGAATTGAGGGCGAGAATTGCCATCCATTTATGTATCAGGAATGCGCGGGAAGAGCAAACCCCGCCAAGTTGGAACCTCGAAAGAGGCGGCGAGTTGCCTGAAGGAAGTGGTCAGTAATCAGGACCTATCTCATAAATCGGATCGGGAAGGGCACCGGCTTACAGCCGTGCCATCCGGAGCCAGCAAAGACGCGGGCTTTAGCCCCCGAGGGAATCGGCAATTTACTCCTTCGGTTGATTATGAGATGGCTTCTCAGTGCTCAGTGGTCAACAGTGGTGAGTGGGTCCCATCAGGCTCATGCGGAGAATTAACTAGCCGCTGATCACTAGCCACTTACCACTGCAGTCGAAACCGGCTCGGGAATTTCTTCGCTGCGGGAATCCGCCGGCAGCAGCGGCAGCCGAATCTCGATGAGAAGCCCGCCCTCCGCGCGATTCGAAGCCGATACCCTTCCGCCGTGAAAACGCACGGCACGTTCCGTGATCGCAAGGCCCAGGCCGACCCCGCCAGTAAGTCGTCCGCGATCGTCGTCGATCCGGTAAAACGGCTGGAAAAGTTTCTCCAAGGCATCGGCGGGAACTCCGCAGCCGCAGTCTGCAACCTTCACCACAGCCTCCGCGCCCTTCGCGTTCGCAATCTTCTCCAAACCGATCTCGACTGTAGTGCCTTCGCGGGTATAGCGGATGGCATTGCGCACCACGTTCTCGACCGCGCTGTGCAGCAGAGATGCGTCTCCGCGGACACCCCAACTCCCTTCTGGAATCGAGCTATGAACATGGCAATGGCGCGCCTGCGCCTCGAACTCCGCGTCTTCCGCCACGGTCAGCACCACTTCATCCAGGCGGACCGGCGAAGCTGGCACGCGCTGCTCTCCATCCTCGAGGCGAGCCAGAGTGAGCAGTCGGCCAATCAGTTCGTTCAGGCGGCTGGCTTCGAGTTCAATACGCTCGAGCATGCTCGCGCTCTCCGCTCCCGAGCGTTGCCGGGCCAGGCCCAGCGCCACATTCAAGCGGGCAAGCGGGGACCGCAGCTCATGCGAGATGTCGTTCAGAAGGCGCGACTGCGCCTTCACCAGGGTCTCCATCCGTCCGGCCATGGTATCGAAGTCGCGAATGAGTCCCGCGATCTCGTCGCGCCTTCGACTCCTGGGGTCGCCTGCCCGCGCGCTCAGATCGCCGGCCGCAAGCTGCTGGGTAGCGGCCCGCAGTCGAGCCACCGGCTTGGTCATATACCAGGCCAGAAAATAACAAACCAATCCCGAAGAAAGAACCGCGATGATCAAGCCCGGCACCGGCATGCCCCGCGGTCCGAAAAATACCCGCGGCCCAGGCGGAAGGCCCATCACCAGCGTATAACGATGTTTGCCGTCCGACGAGGCTCGCGACTCGCGCTGCATCGGAGGAGGCGGAAACACAACTCCATCGTGCGGCATGCGGTTCCCGCCCGAAGCCACGCGGATCGCCCAATCGGGAGCGGCGCGATGAGACATCTCCTCGCCGTGTTCGTCGAAAAGATAGGCACGAACATGCTGCGTGGCATCCAGGTTTTCGAAGTATTGCCTCAACTGTGTGGCGCCGCCCTCTTCGAAGGCGGCAACCGAGTCGTTCAAAGCACTGCTGCGGAGCGCCTCCCAAGTGGCGCTGCGGGGACGGAAGGCAAGTGTAACCAGAATCGCCAGCACCACGAACAACGCCTGCGCCACCCAGAACGACAGAAATATCTTAAGGAAAAGACTCTTCATGTCCTCGCCTTTTCGCGCGGACGCGCAAAGATGTAACCGACTCCGCGAATCGTTTTGATGTGTTCGTCGTTGTCGGTATCGCCCAGCTTTTTTCGCACTTTGCTGACGTGCATATCGATGCTTCGATCGAAAGGGGAGAACTTGCGGCTGAGGACGGCATTCACCAGACGCTCGCGGGGAACCACTCGGCCGGCCTCGCGCAGCAGCACTTCCAGCAGGTTGAACTCGACCGAAGTGAGTTCGATGGGCTGGCCTTCGCGGCGCACGATACGAGTGGCAGGATCAAGTTCAATCTCGCCCACCCGAACCACATCGGGCGCCGAAGGGATCGACTTATCGGCGCGGGTGCGGCGGAGAATCGCTCGAATGCGCGCCACCAATTCGCGCGGATTGAACGGCTTCGGGAGATAATCATCGGCCCCAATCTCAAGCCCGACGATGCGGTCCACATCTTCGCCACGCGCCGTGAGCAACAGCACCGGCAGGCGCGAAGTTGCGCGGATCCTGCGCAGAACTTCGAAACCATTGATCCCGGGCAGCATCACATCCAGCACCGCCAGCAGATAGCCACCCCCGGAGGCGCGCTGCAATCCGCCCTCGCCGTCATGGGCGCACTCCACGATGAAGCCTTCGGCCTGCAGGTATTCGCTGACCAGGGTGCAAAGCTCGACGTCGTCGTCAATCACCAGAATGCGTTCCATATTTCTACTTTTCATTGTGCACCAGGCCGCGTCCGCCACAGGGTAAAGAATTGTCAGTTGGATAAAGCAGTGGTCACTAGCCCCTGCCTCTCCCTTTTGACAAAACTTTACTTGGTTTGACGCACTCTTTACCACTTCCCTGCGCGATTCGTGTTTCTATAATTGTACGAAAAAAATCTTTGGCTCGGGTCAAGAAGCCTGGCCTCAGGAGTTTGATCTTATGAAATCGATTCGTTTCCACTTTCTCGCTGCCGCGCTCGCCGTGTTGTTGGGCACTGCAATCGCCAAGTCGCAAACCGCAGACGCACCTCCGCCAATGCACGGGCACGAATTCGGCATGGCCGGCCCCATGATGGGTTTCTTCGCCAAACAGCTCGATATTACAGATGCCCAGAAGGCCCAGATGAAAGCGGTCATGGAGAAGGAACACTCCACCATGCATCCGCTGATGCTGCAGATGCACACCCTCGACAATCAACTCAAACAGTATTCCGAGGGCACATACGACGAAGCCAAAGTACAAGCTTTGGTGGCTCAGCAGGCGCAAACTTTGGTTCAGCTCAAGGTGGAAGAGACCCGCATCCACAACGAGCTCTACCAGTTGTTGACGCCGGATCAGCAGGCCAAGATGAAGGAGCTTGAAGCCAACCGGGAAGCGCGCATGCAGCAACATATGCAGAGCGAAGCCCCGCCCGCTTCCGAGCAGTAGTGGCCCCCTCATCTTTCGAAATAATCCTCGGGAACGAACAGGGAATCTGTTTGTCGGGAGCGGCGGCTGTCTTGGACGCAGGAGTTTCGGCGCGACGAGGGGGGACTCGCTTCGGCTGAACTGCCGCCGCTCGCTGTGGGGCAATATCAATGGACTTGGCGCAGGCATACATCTTCGATTTGGGATTTATCTTTTTCGCCGCCTGGGGTGCCATGCTTGCAGCTTTGATCGTCATCGCTTTCGGACCTGACCTCCTTTCGCTCGCCAACCGTAAGGCATTCCAGGAAAGTTCTAGCCATCCTCGCTGAATAAGCCTCGCTCCGTCCCTGCTACAATTTCCTCTGTAAGCTGAATGATTCCCGAGAACATGCGTCCGCTCCTGCCCTACCTCAAGCGCTATCGCTGGGGCTTCGTGGCGGGGGTTTTCTGCATTTTTCTGAGCAATGGGGCCTGGGTACTTCTACCCCAGGTGATCGGACACGCGGTCGACGATCTGAACACCGGGGTCACCTCGGCGAAGCTCTTGCACTTTTCCTTACAGATGCTGGAGGTGGCTGCCGTACGCGGAGTTTTCCTGTTCCTCACGCGCTGGATCGTAATCGGCATCTCCCGCGACATTGAATTCGATCTCCGAAATGACCTATTCGCCCACCTAGAAACTCTCTCCTATTCCTACTACCAGCGCATGCGCACCGGCGACATCATGGCCCGCGTCACCAACGACTTGAACGCGGTGCGCATGTTGCTGGGGCCGGCGATCATGTATTCGGCCAATACGTTTGTATTCACCGCGGCGGCGCTCTCGTTTATGGTCAGCATCAGTCCCAGGCTCACGTTTTATGCCTTTTTGCCGCTGCCCGTGGTCAGCGTGGTCATTCAATATTTCGGGCGGCGCATTCATGAGCGCTTCGAAAGAATTCAGGCCATGTTCTCCGACATTTCGGCGCGCGCCCAGGAGAATTTCTCCGGCGCTCGCGTCGTTCGCGCCTACGTGCAGGAAGAAGCTGAAATCGCCTCCTTCGAAACCGCCAACCAGGAATACATCGCCCGCAGCCTGAAACTGGTGCGCCTCATGGGTATGTTGTGGCCCACGCTGGAACTTATGCTCGGTCTGGCTTTGGTGCTGGTGCTATGGATTGGCGGCCGCGAAGTCCTTCAGGGACAAACGCGCATAGAATTGATTTCTTTTCTTCACACTAAAACCACCCTGCTGCTCTCCGGTTCCGTCACAGTCGGCAATTTCACGTCATTCAATATTTATATGTTGCAACTGACGTTTCCCGTGATCGCGCTGGGCTGGGTGATCAGTCTGTTTCAGCGCGGCACGGCGTCGCTTCGCCGCCTGAACGAAATTCTGCTGGAGCAGCCGGAAATCAAAGATGGAGCCGAAGCCCGCGAGCTGCCGGTAAGGGGAGAAATCGAATTCCGCGGACTTGATTTTGAATACGAAGGAAAGCCGGTTCTGCGAGATCTGAACCTTCGTATCCCGGCGGGCGCCAGCATGGCGATCGTGGGACCGACCGGCTCGGGAAAGACCACGCTGGTCAATCTGATTCCTCGCATCCACGACGCCGCGCCGGGCATGGTGTTAATCGATGGCCGCCCCATCCGCGAATTTACTCTGGCTTCGCTCCGCCAGAATATCGGCTTCGTGCCCCAGGAGACTTTTCTTTTCAGCGAGCGCATCCGGGAAAACATCGCCCTCGGCGTCGAGTCAGCCACCGACGAGGAGATTCACGACGCCGCCGAAGCCGCCAACATCGCCCACGATATCGAAGCCTTTCCTGAGCAATATCAAACTATGGTGGGTGAGCGCGGAATCACCCTATCTGGCGGACAGAAGCAGCGCACCGCCATCGCACGCGCCCTCATTCGCAACCCGCGCATCCTTATTTTGGATGACGCGCTCTCCAGCGTCGACACCCACACCGAAGACAAAATCCTGAATCATCTGCGAGAGGTGATGCAGGGCCGCACTACCATCTTTATTTCTCACCGCGTCTCCACCGTGCGCCAGGCCGACCGCATTGCGGTGTTGCACGAGGGACGCATCGTGGAACTCGGCACGCACGACGAACTGCTCGCCTTGAACGGCTACTACAGCGACCTGTATAACAAGCAATTGCTGGAAGAAGAGCTCGCCGAAGTTTAAGGTTGCGGAAAACTCAAATTCGAGGAGGTTCGGGAAGGGCACGAATTCATTCGTGCCGTTAAGTCGTTGAAAATCTGCCCGCGCTTCAGCGCCTGAGGAACGGTTCTTGAATGCCAATGAGGTTTTCCCCAGCCTCCGGAAGCTGCGCCCCTCACAACCCCATGCGGCGAATCGACGCACCAGAAATTCTCGACTCTGACGCTTGCTCTCCCGCCGATGTCACCACTTCGATGAAAGACATCGGACGTGTCAACCGTTGGTTTGGCGGTGTCTCCACCACCCGGAAGATGGTAGAACGCGCAGCCCAAGCCACGGGGCTGAAGCATCTCTCGTCGCTCGAAGTCGCCGCAGGTTCAGGAGAGGTTCCGCAGATCGTGCAGCGGAAACTCGCTCGACGTGGCATCCGTCTCGATGTAACGCTACTGGACCGCGCCCGTTCGCATCTTCCCTCAGGAACTTCGGGTGTGGTGGGCGACGCGCTGGGCCTTCCCTTTAGAGATGAAGCTTTCGATCTGGTGAGCTGCATCCTGTTCGCGCATCATCTGGACCCCCGGCAGCTGGCGGAGTTCGTTCGGGAAGGTCTGCGCGTCAGCCGGCGGGCCTTGCTGATCAACGACTTGGTTCGTCATCCCATGCACCTGGCTCTTGCCTTTGCCGGATTTCCGCTCATGCGGAGCCGCGTGGCCTGGCGGGACGGGCTGACATCAGTGCGCCGTGCCTATGTGGAAGACGAGATTCACGGCTTTGTTCGCACCGCCTTTCCCGTCGAGGCAGCGCCGCAAATAGAGATCTTCCGCAGTTATCTTTTTCGTATGGGAGTGATTGTGTGGAAGAGCGACTCAGCGCGAAAGTAGCTCGTGCTACCTCACCACCAGCACTTCCCTGATGTTGTCGCGCGCCAGAAAGAATTTGATCGATGCGAAATCGCGGAAGAGGTTTTCGATGTGGCGGTTGTTGAACACGCGTTGCAACTGAAAGGAGTCGCCCGCTCCCCGCCGCAACTCCCGGCGCAGCTCGATTTTCTGCATTTCCAGAATATCAGTGCCAACAATATGATAGCGGTGACAGGGCGAGTCCGGTCCGGCATCGCGGGTATGGAAGAATGCCAGCAACATTCCCCCGGGCTTCAGCACCGACCACAGGCGTCCCACAACCGGCTTTACCAGGCTCTCATGCAGGTAGTCGGGCAAATTCCAGCACAAAACCACATCGAAGTGAGCCGCCGGATACACCAGGTTATCCGCCAGAAACTTACGGCTGTCAAGAACCGCATTTCCCTGTTCGTCGGTAGTCGGAAGCCCGGGGTCGGTGGATGCGGTGAGCAGGTCTTCACTGTAGATTCGATGGCCGCTTTCCGTGAAGTGCCGAATGTTGGTGGGCGAGGTCGACCCCAGATCCAGAATGCATAGCGCTTCGGCCGACTCCCAGGTGCGCGACAACTCTCCCAGACCGCTGGAGCGGCGGGTTAACTTCTGCGAGCCCTGCGCCGGAAGCGTCTCTGGTCCGGTCGAACCGCGAAAAAGTTTCATGAAAGTCTGTGCTACTGGCGACATCCTGACTGCGTAACTCCCGCCCGGCCAAACTCGATTCACTTATCCGTTCGATGAATGTCGACCTTGCCCTTTAAATAGGCGCCTTCTTCGATTGAGATGCGCTGCGTCGCAATATCCCCGGTCACCACCGCGGACTTACGCAATTCGACGCGATCGCTGGCCTGAATGTTGCCCTCCAGCTTGCCCTGAACCACCACGCCCTTGGCGTCCACGCTGGCCTTCACCTGTCCGTTGGGACCAACCGTCAAACTATTGCCCTTCAAGGCGATACTGCCCTCGACCTGTCCGTCAAGGTAAAGATCTTCACTGCCGGAAAGTTCGCCCTTGATAAAAACCGACTTGCCAATCTGGGCCAGCCCACTGGCGGGTGCGCTCATGCGACGCTCCTTCTGGTGCCCGGGAATCGGCGCAGACACGGCTCACCCGCGGCATTTCTGCGTCCAAAACTGAAAGCACTCTCTGCAACGACTATACGCAAGGCACAGAGCGCACGGCAAGCAGTGCCTGCCCCTCCGTACCTACCCAGTCCACTGTAGAGAACCCTTCCGGCCTGATTGTTAGACTAAACTGGAAGGAATGCTCGAGGAAACAATGCTCGAGGAAACAATGACCCCTGGGACGGCTAGTACAGCCCTGAAAAGTCTGCCGAGGGCAAGAGCGATCTCGCTTCTCGCTCTGGCAGCGCTGGCCGTCAGTTCCCTTTCGGCTGCGCCGGCTCGCGCGGGGGATTCAGCATCTCCGCTCGAAATGGTGCACGCAGCGGTGGAACATGAAGTGGCATCGGCGAACGACAATTCAATGAAGCACATGTTTCGCTCGCGCAAGCAAACTCCCCAGGGTTCGCAGACCAAGCTCTACGTGGAAACCGAGCAATCCATGGCGGGCATGACCATCGCTTACAACGACCGCCCGCTCACGCCGGAGCAAATTCAGGGCGAGGAAAACCGGTTGGCGGGTCTGGCCAGCAGTCCCGAGCAACTTCGTCATAAGCATTCGCAAGAGCAGGAAACTGCCGAACGCACGCTGCGCATCGTGAAAGCGCTGCCCGAAGCTTTCCTCTACGAGAAAGATGGAACCGTGACAGGTACGGCTGAGGAAGGAAAGGCCGGAGTTGAGTTGGTGCGTTTGAAATTTCGGCCGAACCCCGCATACCGGCCTCCATCGCACGTGGAAGACGTGCTGGTCGGAATGGAAGGAATTCTGGTTATCGACCCGGAAGCATGCCGCATCGCCCGAATCGATGGAACGCTATTCAAGGAAGTCAGCTTCGGCTGGGGGATTCTCGGGCATCTCGACCGGGGCGGACATTTTCTGGTGGTGCAGCGCGATCTTGGGGACGGTTCGTGGGAGATCTCCCGCATGTCGCTCGCCTTCAACGGTAAGATTCTTCTCTTCAAAACCATCGCGATCAACTCCGAAGAAGTCTTCAGCGACTTCCGGCGTGTACCTGGCAACACGACGTTTGCCCAGGGGATCGAGATGTTGAAGGCCGAAGACTTACGACTGGCTGAGAATCATAAACCGGACGCAGCGGCGGCCGACCCGAAGTCGCACTAGAAGCGGTCCCGTACAATAACGCCAAAACCCTTCCGCTGGCGAACCCACCGGCACGGGAGACTACGATGGTCGTAATACGCAAAGCCACGGCGGCGGACGCAACTCTGATCGTGGATATGATTCGCGAACTCGCCGATTTCGAACACGAACTGAACCAGGTTGATGCCACTCCGCAGGACCTACTGCGCGATGGCTTTGGGGCCAACCCCAGGTTTTACGCCTCTGTTGCAGACTGGGACGGTCAGCCGGCAGCGTACGCGCTTTATTTCTTTACCTATTCGACGTGGGCAGGCCGTCCCAGCCTGTTCGTGGAGGACCTATTTGTGCGAGCCCAGTTTCGCAGTAAGGGGATTGGCAAGGCGCTCTTGCAGCACCTCGCTGTAATCGCGCGCGAGCACAACTGCTTCGGTATGCACTGGGAAGTGCTCGACTGGAACGCGACTGCCATCGACTTTTATCGTTCAGCCGGTGCAAGTATTCGCCGTGGGTGGCAGCCAATGCTCCTCATGGGACGGGCCTTCGAGGAACTTTCGTTGTCAAAGCCACTCAGTTGATGTGGAAAGTGTCTCGCGATAACTGTCGAAATCCAGTCGAAAATCAAGCTTTTACACCAACCACCATTCGTAAGATGGCTTCCAGATTTATGAGCGTAGCGTTTCCTTCCGCACCGTCAACTTCTCGACCAGATCTTCTCTGATTTGATAGCCGGTCCCGGGCTGATCGCTGATCTTAATCATCCCTTGCGGTGAAACCTGCACCTCAGGCTCGATAATGTCTTCCTTCCAATAGCGCTTGGAGGCGGAGACGTCGCCGGGCAGTCGAAAATTCTCCAGCGTGGAAAGCGCTATGTTGTGAGCCCGGCCGATGCCCGATTCGAGCATGCCGCCGCACCACACCGGAACCTTCTGCTCCCGGCAAATATCGTGGATCTTTCTGGCCTCGGTGAAGCCGCCAACTCTTCCAACTTTGATGTTGATAATGCGGCAAGCCGCGATCTCCAGCGCGATCGCCGCCGAGCGCGCGCTGACAATCGATTCGTCCAGACAGAGGGCGGTACGCAGCTCTCGTTGCAGCCGGGCGTGATAAAAAATGTCGTCGTCCCACAAAGGCTGTTCGATCATCAGCAGATTGAACTGATCGAAAGTTCGCAAGTGCTCAACTTCATCCAGCCTATAGGCGGAGTTGGCGTCGCAGCTCAGGGTGATCTCGGCCCAGCGCGAGCGGATTTTCTCGAGCACGTTCACATCCCAACCAGGTTTGACCTTCACTTTGATCCGTCGATAACCGGCGGCCAATTCGATCTCGATTTTGTCGAGCAGTTGCTCGATCGTATCCTGAATCCCGATCGAGACTCCGCAAGGAATTTCCGTTCGCGTCCCGCCCAGCAGCTTCCATAACGGCAGGCTCTTCTGTTTTGCCTCGGCATCCCACAATGCATTTTCCAGCGCAGCCTTTGCCATGCGATGTCCGCGCACCCTCGAGAAAAGGGCCGCGCAATCGCTTGCCGACTCGAGATTGCGGCCGAGCACCGCGGGGGCAAGATACTGCTTGATCGTTGGCCAAACGCTCTCGATCCATTCGCTGCTGTAAAAGGGATCTTCGCCGGCGACGCACTCGCCCCAGCCCTCAACTCCATCGCAGTGAGCCGTAAGCAACAGGATGCGGCGGCTGTAAGTCCGTCCAAAGCTCGTCTCGAAAAAATGGACGAGCGGCATGTGAATCTCCCGCAGCGTGATGGCTTCAATCTTCATAAGGATCGTGCTTCTGACACCTCGCGGGCGTCGGCCAGCGGGACGGGATCACTACCAAACCAGCTCGCAGTGAATGGAGTGATTCGCCGAAGCCCGAAAGCCGAAGCCCATCTCATTCCTGCGACGCATAAGACCACTGCTCATTCCAACTTCCCAACCGGAACTTGCCGTTGCCCGCGGCATCACGCTCGTAACCTAACACGGCCATGCCGTTGTCGAACGCGCGAAGAAATTGTTCACGGTTTCGTTCCTGCACCCGTTGCGCCTTGCTCCGCGTTTCCGCGCCCGCCTTCCATTCGTATACCTGCGCCGGGACCTCGACCGTGGCTTGTTCCCTGAATGCCATATTTCTTCCCGTAGCCAGCAGGATTTCCACTCGCTGCGATCTCAACCACCACTCGGCGATCAGCCGGTCGCTGGGAAGCCCTCCCTGCAAGGGCGAGGACGTGAATCCATACTGGTTGATGTTGTACCGCCGGGAAATCGCTCCCAGCTTTTCAATATTCAAATAAGCGTTCTTGATCTCGAGCGGATCGAAGGTCCATTCAATGAGGTCGATTCCGCGGGTCAGAGCATCTTCCCGCTGCAGCATCTTCAGCCGCCGTCCCAGGCCGCCATTGCGGTGATCTTTACGAACGGCCAGCATGTGCGAGTGAAGATAGATGTGACCCGACCGTGTGCCGGGCACCGACAAAGCGAAGCCCACCATTTCATTTTCGCGTCCGGTGAAGGCGCCCATCACCTGCCCGCCCACCTTTTCGGCCACCACGAACATGCGCAGCGGCACCAGTTCCGCGTCGCTGAAGTTCCAGATCTCCTTCTGCAAGGCGACGCAGGCGCGCAGCTCATCGAGTCCTTCACAGCGGCGCACCGTAACCGCGTCTGGCTTGATCGCCTCCCCGTTCACGCCGGCTTTTCCTGTTGCTTGGCTTGCCGCCACAGCGACTCGAGTTCATCCATAGAGGCTTTGTCAGGAGTGCTCCCCGCTTCCCCGAGGCGCCGTTCCATCCACTGAAAGCGCCGGCGGAACTTGCGATTGGTCCGGCGCAACGCGGATTCGGCATCGACCGTCAGATAGCGGGCAATGTTCACCAGCACAAAAAACAGATCTCCCACCTCGTCTTCCAGCTTCTGGCGCAGATCTTCGGGAATAGTCGGGCGGCCGGAACCGGCGACGCCTCTGCCTTCGGGTCGAGGACCAGGCGCGGGAAACTCCTGCAGATGCAGGCGAAGTTCGCCGGTCTCCTCGGCGAGTTTAGACAACAACGCTTCAATGTCAGGCCAGTCAAAACCGACCTGTGCTGCGCGCGAACTTAGCTTGTGAGCTTCGAGCAGCGACGGCATCGCCGAAGAGATTCCGGCAAGAATTGACGTCGAAGCAGCCGGAGTTTTCCCCGCCGCCTCGTCGCTGGCCGCTTTGGCATCGCCTGCAGTCTCCTCAATTCGCTTCTTTCGCTCCTCAACTTTCAGCGCCTCCCAGTTGCGCTTCACCTCTGCCGAAGTATCCGCTTTGGTGTCGCCGAAGACGTGGGGATGCCGGTCCACCAGCTTGCGCGAAAGCCGGTCGAGAACATCGTCAATCGAAAAACTTCCCTGCTCTTTCGCCATCTCGGAATAGAACAGAACCTGCAGCAGCAGATCGCCGAGTTCGCCAGGAAGCTCGGCCCAGTCCCGATTATCGATCGCCTCGAGCACCTCGTAAGTTTCTTCGAGCGTATAGGGCTTGATGGAATCGAAAGTCTGCTCCCGATCCCACGGGCATCCTCCCGGAGCTCGCAGCCGCTCCATGATGGCGACTGCCCGTTCGAAGCGTTCACCGGTGGTGGACATTGGCAACCACTTTAAATGAGCCGCTGCACTGCGAGCAATCTGCGACGTGGCGGGTTCGTGGTGCAGTTCGCCCGTCTTTCTTCCTCCCTCTTCGCTTCAGTCATCCCGAAGCCCCGCGTCCTCTCCAGCGGGGCGAGGGATCTCCCGCCTCGACACTGCAATAGGGATCAAGCTGTAGCCCGTTCCCTCGAGGGTTGCGACTTTGGCCAATGTTTTCGCGGTACCAACGTTACTTTCTCTGGCAAAGACCCCCAGTGCACACTTAGGATAGTGATAGCATCGGGAAGATTTGTGATCCGGGCTTTTTCTCGCGTAAATGACGTATCAGACTGATAAAGCATGGTTTTAGCGGCAAATCCTCGAGCCTCGATAGAAGATCAGCACTTTCAGGTGGTGGTGATCGGCGGGGGCATCAACGGCGTGGCGGTGGCCCGCGAGTGCGCTCGCGCGGGCAAACGTACCCTGCTGGTTGAGCAGAATGATTTTGCCTCCGGCGTAACCAGCCGTTCCACGCGCATCATCCACGGCGGCCTGCGCTACCTGGAGCATGGCGAGCTTGGTCTGGTGCGGGAATCGCTGCGCGAACGCGAAACCCTCCTGCGGGAAAAATCTCACCTCGTCCATCCCATGGAGTTCCTCGTGCTCCTGAACGAGAACAGCCGGCGCAGCGCTCTTAAGGTGCGAATCGGATTGTGGCTCTACCGGCGCCTGGCGGGGAGCCGGCCCGGCGCACAGGCCGCGGACATGGAATCGAAGCGGCTGGAACGCGCTTTGGACGCGGGTCATCGCTGGTCTTTCTTCAACTATGAAGACGCCCAATGTGAATTTCCCGAGCGCCTGGTGGCGGAGTGGTTGCTCGAAGCCGTAGAGGCGGGAGCGGTCGTGCGCAATCACACCGAAGTGCTGGCGGTTGATGTGGCTCATGGGCGTGTCCGCGGAGCTCTGCTCCGCGACCACCTCACCGGGCGCGATTGTCGCGTAGACGCCGGTTGGGTCATCAACTGCGGCGGACCGTGGGCCGACCGCGTCTGCCAGCGATCGTCGGTGCGCATGGCCAAGCCCATGCTGGGAGGTGTACGCGGTTCGCACATCGTTTTGCCGCGATTTTCCGGCTCGCCCAGTGCGGCTCTCTACACCGAAGCCGGCGATGGCCGTCCCTTTTTCGTGCTCCCTTGGAACGATCAGGTGCTGGTTGGAACCACCGAAGTGGCCGACACCGGCGATCCCGGAAAGACCGCCCCCTCGGCTGACGAGGTCACGTACCTCTTGAATGCAATCACGCAATTGTTCCCCAAGGCAAAGCTCTCGAGAGAGAGCATCAGGTATGCCTTCGCCGGCGTCCGGCCGTTGCCTTACGCGCCCCAGGATCGCCCCTCCGCGGTTACCCGCAGGCACATTCTGCACGATCACGCCGACGACGGCGCGGCTCGCCTCATTTCCGTCATCGGCGGCAAGTTGACCACCGCGGCGTCGCTGGCTCGCGAGTGCGCCAGGAAAATCGGCTTACGCGCCGCCGAGTCGAGAACCTCGGTTGTTACCGCCGACGCGGTTGATCCTTTGCTGGATGAAGCTGTGCTCGAGATCGCGCGCATAGGCTCGGTTAGTGAAGAATCCGCGCGGGGCATGCTGGAGTGGCACGGAAAACGCGCCGGAGATATCGCGCGCATGGCCCTCGTGAGCGCCGAACTGCGGGCCCCGATCTGTGTCCATACCTCGCACATCATCGCCGAAGCCGTGGAAGCCTACCGCCGCGAATTCGCGGTAACTATGGCCGATGTTCTTCTCCGCCGTGTTCCGGTGGCCCTCGGAGCCTGCTGGTCGGAATCTTGCAGCCGCGAAGCTGCCCTCCGCATCGGCGCCGTGCTCGGCTGGGATGAGCGCACTGTCGGCGCCAACCTGGAAGCCTTCGAAACCGAGCGCAGCGCCTTTCTGCAGCCGGTATCCCGCGGCACAGCGGTCCTCGAAGCCGCCGCTGACTAGGCGATCGCTCAGTTTCCCGAAATACTCACGTGGGGACAGCCGCACTCGGCTGTCCGGCGAGCGAAGCTCGCCGCCTTTGTTCGGCAACATGTGCGAACGGAGCGTGCCTGCGAATCGGGCTTTGGGAGCGTCCGATTTTTATCCTGGGGCTTCGGATCGCCGGCCCAGCGCGTAACTCAACTGTTCGGGATCGTCGGAGATGATGCCATCCACGCCCCAATCTGCAAATCGTCGCATGTCCGCGGGGGCGTTCACCGTCCACACCAAGGTCTTCTTCCCCATAGCGCTGATCTCACCAAACAGACCAGGCTCTACCAAGCGGAAGTGCGGAATGACATATTCGACCGGAGACCCGCTCCACCGGCCGAGTTGGACGCGGGTTTCGCAGATAAGACCGAGCGGAACTTTTGCGTCCTGGCTGTGCATCGTCTCCAGAACTTCAGGCAGAAAAGACGACACTACGAACCCGCGCGTCGGCACGTGCTCGCGGAGCAAATCAATTGTGATGGTTTCGAGCCCTGGAACTTTCAATTCGATATCCAGAAAAGCGCTGCTGTGATATCGGGCGAGAACTTCCGAGAGGAGCGGTAGTTTGAGCACTTGAGCTGAAGACCGGGCGATCTCGAATCCGCCGATTTCGGCGTCGTGACCGACAACCGGCCACCCGTCGGCCGTAAGCTGCACGTCAAACTCAAACCCATCGCAGCCTCGGGCCAGAGCCAGATCGAACGCCGGCAAGGTATTTTCCCGGATGCCTTTCACCCCGCGCGCCCCGCGATGGCCGAGAAGCAAAGGTTTTCGCATCACGATCGATTCTACTGGTTGCCCGGACTTGTCCCCGGCCTCAATCGAGATCGAAATCGCGGATGGGCTTGCCGGTATCTGGAGATTCCTTGGCTTTCTTTAACGCCTCTTGAAACTTCTTGTCGAGCAGCTCCGAGGCGTGCTTCTGGGCTTCGACCGACTGCCGAAAAATCGACTCGCGGCGAACATCCTGCTCCTTCATCGCGCGAGCCGCTTCCTCCATGTCGCTGAACATTCTGGGCTTCACCGCGGCAGTGTGAGCGATCACCGCGCTGGTTGCCCTATCGATCTTCAGCAGCGCGCTACAGCACGGACAAGTAACTTCGAAGTTGGGGGGATTCTTCGCCACTTTGCGCATCATACCCCAAATCGTAATCAAAGTGGTTCCTGCCCTGAGCTTGCCGAAGGTATCTCCCGCACACCGTGGTCGAGGCTCGAAAAAGCCCTCTCCGAAAGATGCCGCAGCTCATCGCTGAAGTTTGATCGGGAAGATATGAAATATACTCAGCAGCTCCCAGCCCAGCAGAAAAATCGAGAGCAACACGATGAGAACCGCCATTAACTCGCCGAAGGTAAGCCCGCGGCGGTTAGGCTCGAAGCGCCGCGCCGCCAGGCTCAGGATATTCAGCGTGGCAAAGCCAAAGACCACCGCCCACAGGATGTTATAAACATCGTTGCGGTGGCTGAAATAGCGTTCCAGCAGAACCGTGCTGGCCACCAGCGCGGATGGGATCCGCCCCAGGTTGTAAATCGATAGCGCAGCCCGGGCGCCCCGCGCGAGACCTGAAATCAGCATGCTGCTTGAAGAAAGAGCCATAGCTGGCTTGCAAAACGTCCCCGAACCCTCAGCAAAAGCGGCCTTGGTCCCGGCCAAGTGATTGGATATTACATTTTTTTGCACTTCTGGTCACGGAACAGATATAGCCAGGCATCATGCGCATCAACGGCGTCGCGCCGGGCTCCGCTCCCAGGTGTTTCGGTAAGATGTAGCCATGGTTGAACGACGCGTGATTTTTTTCGACGTGGGCAACACCCTTCTGTTCCCCAACCGGAGCAGGATACTGGCTCCCATCCCGGAGCATCTTCGTCCCACGCTGGCTCACTGGCAAGCCCTCGAGCGCAGAACGAAAACCGAATTTGACCAGCGTGTGCAAAGCGGCCTCGTCGACCACGGCTTCTGGTGGATGTTCCACGACCACCTGCTCGACGGCCTTGCTCTCGATCAGATCAATCTCGATGGCATGGGAAAAAGCGCGGACAAGCGGCAGGCGCTGCTTCAGGCCTTGGTCGCCAACACCCAAAACTCGGCCAACTGGGATCAGATTCTTCCCGGCACCCGCGAGGCGCTCGGCCGCATCGCCCGCAGCTTCCGCATCGCCGTCATCTCGAATGCCGACGGCACGATCCGGCAAGTGCTCTCCCACTGCAACATCGCCGATTGCTTCGAGAGCATCACCGACTCAGGAATTGTTGGTGTGGAGAAGCCGCGCCGGGAAATTTTCGAGGCCGCGCTCCAATCCATGAATGCGCGCGCCGACGAGAGCCTGTATGTGGGCGACTTCTATTCCGTCGACTTCCTCGGAGCTCGCGAAGCCGGCATGCAAGCCGTTTTGCTGGATATTTCTGGAGCCTACCGCGATCTCGCCAACGGAAGCCGCAGCCAGGCCGGTCGAGAACTGCTTCGCGTCGAGTCGCTCGCTCAACTCGAAATCTGGCTTCAAGATTAACTCCGCGCCAGACTTACAACTCCAGAACTTGATGATCGTGGCAATCGGTGCGCAACACGTCGTGAATATCCTGCAGCAATTCCATTCCGTAGCGGGCTAAGAAATAGACGCCGGCCACGCTTCGCTCCTGCAAAGCGCGTGCCGGATAGAGCGCGTTGCTAAGTCCTTCGGCGTGGCGGCCCACCACTTCGCTCCGTCGCAACTCCGCGGCCATGGCCCGTTCCCGAAGCCGGTCGAGCTGGTAACGAACTTTCGAAGCGCCCGTCTGGCTGGCTTCCACCAGCGTGGCATCGAGTTTCGTAAGCGCTTCCTGCAAACCGGAAAACGACTCTTCCACGGATTGGTTCGCCCGGTCGAATGCCGCCTGCAGTCCAGCCGGCAGAGCCCGCGAAGCCAGAGTATTGCGCAGCGCCTCCGGCCCGTGGAAAGCATCGAGCACCGAGAGACCATACTGCAGCAGCCACCGCTGCACTTTCGGTTCCACAAGAGTCGCCGAAAACCGCGGAAGAATCGGGGTCACGCGCCCCAGCAGAATTCCGTAGACCGCGCCCGCCTGTGCAAAGTAGGCCGCCTCCGCGGCGCCACCCACATAAGTCAAGGTCGGCAAAAGATAATCCTGCACCACCGGCCGCAGTAACACATTGGGACTGAAATTTTCCGGCGTGGCGGCAATGCGATTCAGCAACTCCGCTGCAGACAGCTTCTCCGCTCCAGCCTCGCTGCCGATTACAAACTCTTCATCCTTGTTCAACTGCTCGCGGCGATGGATCGCCGTGCGCGCCCCTTCGTACAACCCAAACAGCAGCACCGAAGATGCCGTCACCTTGACTTGCTGCTCGTAGCCTGCGCTTTCAAGCTCACGCCCCCGCGTCAGCAGCGCGGCATCCAACTCTTCGGCCCGCTCGACCGCCGCTCGATACAAGGGCGCGGCGACCCGATGAAGCTCCGGATCAGCCGCATCCAGAAGAATCACTCCCCACTTGCCGAATAATCGCGCGAACAAGCGCGCAAAAGCCGTGCCCAGGCTTTCACCCGGACGATAGGATTCGCGCAAAGCTTGCGAGACCTCGGAATCCCCCAGCAGAGCGATGGCTTCTTCGACAACCGGCAGAATCTCGTCTCCCAGCCGCACTGCGCTGACCGGCGCTCCCGCCACGCTGTGGCTGGAAGTTGTGAGAGTCCGAAGAACCCCATCCGCTCCGGGAATGGAAACGTGATTCACTTCCGCCAGATCGTGGTCCGATGTCGCCAGCCAAAATACCGGAACTGCGTCCACACCCTCTGCCGAAGCCTCTTCCGCCAGTCTCACCGCAGTCAGCGCCTTGTAAATATCAAACGCCGGACCTCCGAACAGCCCAACTTGCTGCCCCGTAACCACAGCGGCAGCGCCCCGACGAAGGCGGTCGAGGTTCGCAAGAGTTTGGGGTGAGGCGTCCCAGGATTTATTCTGCCGTTCCAGAATTGCGCTGACCCGCTCCCGCCGTGAGGGATCGTATTGCAGCGCTTCCGACTCGCTCTTTGACCATTCGTTAAAGTGCGGGGAATGCGGATAAAACGGATGAACCCTTGGGGAGTATGCGAGAAAGTCAGTGAAAAGCCGGGAAGTTTGCGGAATTTGGGTAAAGGGCAGACACTGCGCTTTCACAGCTGTCTCTCCTGACATTGCCGCCTGGTATCGTGCCGCTTCTTATCATGCCGCTTCTTGTTAGATTGGACGGATAAGATCATCACCGGTCAACGCCCCCACCTGAAATCCGCTCCACCAGGAACCGCTCGATAACTGATCGCACCACGAAGTTACAGTAGAGATGCCCCCAAATGTCCGCGCGATGCAAGATAATGCTGCGCAGAGCATGCGGGGAAGGCATGCACCGAAAACGAGGCGCAATGAATTCGAACCCAATCCCGCTGCAAATCGTAACCCCGGTGAGGCTCGAGGGTTCCGTCCTCCGCCTCGAACCAATCCGCCGCGAGCATGCCGATCTCTTTTGGGAAGCGGCCCGGGAAGCACTCGACGAGATTTTCCGCTGGATTCCCTACCGGATGCAAACTCGCGAAGATTTTGAGCGTCTGATCGACAAAGCCTTTGACGAGCAAGACCGCGGCGAGTCAGTCGTCTTCGCGACCGTCGGGAAAAGTTCCGAACAAGTCATCGGCAGCACCCGCTTCATGAATATTGACCGTATGAATCGCCGAGTCGAGATCGGTTCGACTTGGATCGCGCCCGCGTGGCAGCGAACCTCAGTCAACACCGAAGCCAAATACCTCATGTTGCGTCACGCCTTCGAAGTCTGGCAGTGCATTCGAGTCGAACTGAAAACCGATGCTCTGAATCAAAAATCGCGCAACGCAATCCTGCGCATCGGCGCAAAGGAAGAAGGTACGCTGCGCCGGCATCTCATCACCTGGACCGGCCGCGTGCGCGACACGGTCTACTTCAGCATTCTGGATTCAGAGTGGCCGGAGGTGAAAGCAAGGCTGGAAGCGCTGCTCGCGCCGAACGCTGCGTCAAAGAATGTTTGAGTCCAGTCCGGCGATGAACTGGATTCCGGGAATGACCTTGCCAACCAGGTTTTTATCGTGGGTGAGAAATAGGTCTGTGCCCGCGCTGGCCGCGCAGGCCAGATGGATGGCCTCTGCGGAGGATACCCTCAGCGAGCCTCTGATTCGCCCGTACAGATCGGCGGTTTCGGAAGTAAACGGAATCACTTCCGAGACGGCGATTTCAAGCTCCGCTTTTGCCTTTTGGACTCGTTCTTGGTTGGCTCCGCGCCTATAGGCGCCTGCGAACACTTCGCCGAAGGCCAGCGCCGCAGTAATGAGCCGATCATTCCGCTCTTGCATTCGAGACCAAATCGCATCCACTCTCTCGTTTGACGTCGCTTAAGCCGCCTCTCGAGTCGGCTTTGTAGACGATGCCCATCCTGGAAGGATTATTGTCGAGAAATCGCCATAGTACTTATTGATCCCGGTCGGCCATTGTCAATGAGTGTAATCGCCTGTTAACGACAGTTGTTGTTGCCCCACATTCCTCATATTGAAGAAAGCCGCCCGGAAAGGCGGCTCCTTACCGGAGGTGGTCTGGGTTTTTAAGGATCACAGGTAAGAAGCGACGAAGCGCAGGGTAGCACCGGCGCCGGGTTCACCCGTTCGCACTTAAAGCAACTGCTTCGTCACAACTCATTTAACAAAAATCAGGCGTGGTTCCGAGGCGATGCCATTAGTCACGACCTCCAATAGGCCCAGACCCTGCTCCTGGTCGGTGGGCACGTCGAAAAGCGCGGTCACAGGATCATGATTCGCGACGGCCATGCTGCTGAAGTCATGCGTGCGACTGTAGAAAACATGATGCGTCCGGAGATTGGTAATCCGCACCAGAGGGTAGTTAGTCGCCATCTGCCAGTCATCACCCTCCATTGCTCCCTGGGAGACGCCATTCAGGTACACGCCCTTCAGTTCGTAGGTATGACCGGGCGAGACCACCCAGGGCGCCTCGAGGTGCGATGGCGCGTACCAGTGGCGCTCGCCATAGACGGTGGGCGTGTAGACCTCAACGTCGGTTAGCCCATCGAATTCTAGAATCTGACCCGACGGGAGCACCAACAAGAAGGCGCCGCCGTCGATCGCGGAATCCGGGATGTCGGGCTCCGGAATCAGCTTGCTGCCATCGAATTCGAAGAACTTGGTAGGCGCGCTCTCGCCGTAGGTGTCGGTGGAGGTTAGCACGCGCCCGTTTGGCAGTAGTGCGGCGCCCGTGTCCACGGCTAGCAATTGCAGGGTCTGTCCGTTGAAGGTGACGGTAGGAAATGACGGTCCCTCAGACCATTGGTTTCGGTAGGAGTCATACAGCGAATTGGTTCCCTCGGCGCCTTCTGCAAAGACGGTCCCGTTCGGCATGAGCACCGCCGGGCCCATTTCCCCATCAGGGAAAGCCGTCAGGAGACTGACGGTGTTCCCACCGCTGCTCCACGTCCCCGTCGCCGGATCGTACAGTTCCGAGTTGCCCGGCGTGTACGATGGCGTGAGCCCAAACCAGTAATCCAAGTCGGTGTCGACGGTGAGCACCTTACCATTGGGGAGGAGCGTCCAACCTTCTTCCGAGTTCACGTCTGCCTTGTTCGCCCCGGTCTGCGTCCAAGTAAGCGTCACGGGATCAAGAAGCGCCTGCTGCCGGCTCAGCTTGCTAGCCAGCATGAAAGTGCCGTTCGGCAGCACCACCGACTGTGAATCGCCGATGGCATCGACCAGTTCCGACGTAAATGGCGCCGGGTAGCGCGGATAGGGGTAAACGCTGTTGAAGCCGGGAAGCATTGGCGGGTCGGCGGGATAGAGGTTGTCAAAGAAGTTGGGCGGTGCCACGGCTGTCCACGTGTCATGAACGGAATCGTAGATCGCACCCTGGTTACTCAGGGCGAAGCCGAAGTTGCTGTACTCGCCGCCCTCGTAGATGACCCGACCGTCTGGGAGGACCGCTGACGCGATAGCGATCGGCCCCCAGCCGTTGGGGTTCGCTGCCGATGCTGCATTCGGAAGCGACGCAACCTGCCTCCAAGTACCGTTGACGTAGCTGCCAAAGCTATCCGGCGTCAGCTTGTACTCGACCCAGGTAGCGTTGAAGTTGTCGTCGACCGCCACGGCCTCGACGAGAATGCTGCCGTCCGTGAGCAGGTCGACATTAACGACAGCGCCGTAGGAGAAGCTACCAGGGGGCGCGCAATTCGCATTGGGATAAAGCGCGCACTGGCTCGGGGGATTCAAGAACCTGGGCTGATTGGTGAGTGGTGTCCACGTTCCGGCCTCGACCGTTGCCGTTGAAATTGAAACTCCGATGATTAGCGCACCCAACCTCCGCATGTTCATAAATCACTCCTTCGGTGCAATGGGAATTTCAAGCCCGCGTCACTCCAAGCGGTCCCTAGTTGCGCAGGACGTGGGTTGCAAAGCTACCAGTTGCTTCGGCACCGACTAACTTTTAGGGGAAGGGTCGCTAAACAACGGGTGTTGGAGAGCGACTGGGGCTCCAGGACGGTGCGAATTATGCGCCACCAATTGAGCGAAGTCAACATGGAAATGGCTGTGTAGCAGTTCCGCAAACGAGGTGGGTATCGAAGCCTTTGCTGGAGAATATCGCCATCGGCGAGGCCGCCTTCGGCAATGCCGCTGAGGCGAGGTAGGCCACGACAGAGGCCCTAAGGCTCGCACCAACGACTTAGGCGATTGAGAGAGCGAGGCTGCGCTTGCATTTGCCATGGCGCGGGACGGGGTAAAGGCCCAATCGTTGGCGCAAGACCTAAACAAACGCTTTCCGCTGAACTCCCAGATGCAGTCGCTTTGGCTCCCAGCGATCCGGGCAGTTGGCTCTTGACGGGAAGAATCCGACCGAGGCCGTCACTAACCTGAAAACAGTTTTACCCATCGAATCTTACGCGGGCGCCAGGGAACGTGACGCCAATTGGCGTAACATCGCCATTACACTCATCGACCCCTGGGGCTTCCTCTCCGGACGCCAGGCCAAATCCCCTTGACTTCGATCCCCCGAGCAGCATCTAATATCAGGAGACACAACTGTTCTTTGACATTCAAGTAAGAGAGCTAAGTCCGGCAAATACAATATTTTGCGAGACGTACGATGATTCTAAAGCACTTAACCTGAGAGGACTGATCTAAGTCCTTTCCCTGGAATATTTTACGGATAAGTCCTTCTGTTTCAATATTTTGGGAGTGCATTCGCTTGCAAGTGATTGATTCTATGGATTTTGCGAATATTTTTTCTCATCAAATCCAGATCGATCCAGCGTTCGCCAGACTCAGCTCTTGAACTTATGGCCAATCCCACCAGTGGGGGCGTCACGGCTTCGACGGAGATGCTTGCGGCCAAGAGGCATGCCGGGGTGCACACACCCGTAATCGCGTGCAAAATGATAATTGCCAATCAACAAATGGCATACGCAGC
>Ga0074045_10000435_pt1 | contig 41002 bp, 45 predicted proteins | sample BogForMeECP23OM2_FD_94442 | JGI IMG/M metagenome (GOLD analysis project Ga0074045, IMG submission 94442) | Bog forest soil microbial communities from Calvert Island, British Columbia, Canada - Bog Forest MetaG ECP23OM2 | ecosystem: Environmental > Terrestrial > Soil > Wetlands ...
ACCCGACGACGGCAAGCGGGTCGCTGCTCTCGACTTCATCGACACCGACCGGGATGATCCACGCGTCGACGCCGTGCTCGTCTGGCTGGTAGTAGAGGCCTAGGGCGACGCGCTGCGATGCAGGAATGGTCGCCCTGATCGCCGCCCACGGAATCCCGCAATCGAGCAGCTGCCGGTAGCAGTCAGGCGGCTGCGCACGCAGTGCAGCCAGGTACTCGTCGGCTAGACGTCCGAAGCTGTCGGTTTGTGTCTTGACGCGCCGGCTTGCGCACTCGTAGAAAGCAGCAGCAACCATGTCTCATTCCTTGGCGGGGATAGGCGGTTGGAGAGACGGCGCCAGTTGGAACTGGCGCCGTTTCGCTTTTCAGCGTGCACACATCGGACAGGGCGCACCTCGGGTGTGCCTGCTGCGTTGCAGAGTGCGGGATTGCAGGCCGGCATGGCCGGTGACCTAGTCTGACCGCGCGGTTAGGCGAACTTGCCGGCGTTCCTCTTGCGCGGTCGTCCTGGCGGTCGCGGTGGTGGCGGCGCCGGCGGCTGTCGCGGGGTCTTAGACGACGCGAGCCACTCTTAGATGTCGGACGGGTCGTAGAAGATGCGTCTGCCGACGCCGGGGCGGATTTCGGGTGGCCCTAGTCCGGCTTCACACCAGCGAATAAACGTGCGCTCGCCCCAGCCGTATTTCAGGCAGATGGCGCGGCGCGTGAGCAGGACCGGTTGTTCCGGCTGGAGGCGCCGGACGCGCTCGTCGCTCGCTACGGTCATACTAACCCCTTTCCGTGCCGATCTCGCTCGGCTTCGCGCTCGGAAGGGGGGCGACAGGAGAGCTCCTGTCCTGGCTATCCCGGCGAAGAAATCCCGACCTGTCAAGTCACCTCGTCGTCGGCCGCGGCAGGCTTGGCGCCGACGACGGTCGCGCCGACCCGGTCGACCGCCGACCGCAGCACGTCGTCGTAGAGATGCGCGTATTTTTCGGTCGTCGACAGCTGACGATGACCGAGGAGCTTGCCGATCGCCGGCAGGCCGAACCCGGCCGACACGAGCTCGGAGGCGAAGCTGTGACGAAGATCGTGGCAACGCACACCCTCGAGCCCGGCCTGGGTGCGGATCGCCCGCCAGGCGTGGTCGATCTGGACGATGTGCGAGCCGCGGTGCACGCCCTGGCGCGCCGGGAAAAGATACGCGCCCTCACGCGGGATCGTGGCGAGGACCGCCAGCGTCGGCGCCGACAATGGCACCCGGTGGTCGAGCTTGCCCTTGGTGTGCACGTGCGGCTTGGTCCAGATGCCGCGCTCGAAGTCGAACTCGGTCCATTGCGCGCCGAGGACCTCCTTGCGCCGGGAGCCTGTCAACATCAGCAGCGACACGGCGGCGACCGCCCGCCGGTCCGGGAAGGTCGCGAGCACCTCGACCAGGCGCCGCGTCTCGTCCCCGCTGAGGTAACGCTCGCGGCCGTGCTCGGGGTTCTTGCCGACGCCGCGGCAGGGATTGTCCGCTCGCCACTCCAGCCGCTGCGCCAGGCTGAACAGCGTCGACAGGAGTGCCAACACGCGATTGGCGCGGGTCGGCGTCCGGGTCGAGATCTGCCTGTGCAATCGCTCGACGTCGGTCCGCTTGATCTCGCCGACCTTGCGCTGACCGAATTCCGAGATGACCCATTGGGACAGCAGACCGCGGTCCTCGGCCGCCGAGCTCGCCCGCTTCTTCGGCAGATGCTGCTCGACATAGGCGTCGATTAAATCGCCGACCGTCGGCGCCGAGCGCTGCTGGCGCCGGTCCTCCATCGGGTCCTGGCCGACGTCGATCAGCCTGTGGAGGCGCTGCGCCTCGGCCCTGGCCAGCGCGCACGGCCAATCGGGATAGGATCCGATCGTGTAGCGCCTCTCGCGGCCGCCGCGCGTCGTGTAATTCAAGACCCACGAGCGGGCCAGGCGGGCGGTCACTCGGAGACCGAAACCGCGGGTGACATTGTCGTAGTGCAGCAGGTACGCCCTGCTATCGACCGGGCCAGGCGCAATCCTGGCGAACCGGTCATCGAGCCGTCTGACTGCCATCTTCGAGCACCTCAGTGTCCGCCCTGGGTCCGGTCCGGCACGGAGGCTATTTTACATCTCGTGGCAACTCGTGGCAACAATCGGCAGGTTAACCATGCACTTAGTTCACGGTGCTCGACGGCGGTCTGCGGCGCTCGGGCCGGTGATTGCCAGACCGTGAGTCTGGCCGCCCGGCATTTGGAGGAGAGCGGCGTCGCCACCGTCGTCATGGGGTGCGCCAAGGACATTGTCAAATATTGCGGCGTGCCGCGCTTCCTGTTCAGCGATTTTCCGCTGGGCAATGCGGCGGGGCGACCGAGGGACCCGCAATCTCAGGCCTTTACCCTGGAACTCGCCTTGCGCCTCCTCGAATCAGCGCCGGCGGCACGCACCACCGTGCAGTCGCCGCTGCGCTGGAGCGAGGACCCCTCGTGGAAACTCGATTATTCCAACATCGAACGCCTATCGCCGGAGGAGATCCTCCGGCTGCGGCAGGAGTTCGACCGGCAGAAGGAAATCGCCAAGGAAATCCGCGACCAGCCCGCCGTAGCCCAGTCGAAATGAGCCTAAGGTACGCGAGCGCGGCAGGAGACGCCAACGGGATGGCATGTAGTCCTAGTATTATAAAGTATATCAGCGCAAGCGATACACGGACGAGGGGACATGCTTTGGCCTTCACCAACTCGAACGCGGGCAAGCCGCAACATCTTCGTTTGAGGAGGATCGGGGACGGCGTCCGCGCGGCGCGGCACCTGCCTCAATATTTCTTTGAATTGGAGACGCTCGGGCGGTATCCTGTGATGTGGCCTCCGGGTTGGGGCGGAGAGTTCGGCACTTGGCGAGGGGAGCGACATGACCAAGGGCAATGGGCACGCGCGCACCACACCGTCGGCGTCGCTCGTTAAGGCCCTGACACTCGCCGCGGTCGTCGGTGTCCTTGCCGGCGCGCCGGCTGCCACCGCCGTCGCGGAGACGCCGGCGGAATTCATCTACCGGGTGTCGCACTCGGTATTCGGCGACATCGGCACCTACAGCAACACGATCGAGCCGAGCCGGGACGGGATAACCGTCCAGACCCGGGCGCATTTCGAGGTGAGCATGCTGGGCGTGCGGATTCACCGCGAGGACGCCGAGCGCACCGAGCGCTGGCAGGGCAATCGCCTCGTCTCGTTTCACGGCGTGACCGACAAGGGTAACGGCCCTGCCGAGGTGAGAGGCGAGGCGCGCGGCAACGGTTTCGTTATCACCTCGCAGAACGGTACCGTTACCGCACCGGCGTCGGTTCGTCCGGCCAATCCCTGGTCAAACAACTTCCTCGGCTCCAACACGATGATGCGCCCCGATTCGGGCAAGATCGAGCAGGTGCGAATCGGCAGCGGGCAGGAGACGACGGTAAAAATCGACGGCGCGACGATCCCCGCCGTCAAATACGAGATCGACGGCAGTACCCGGTACACCATTTGGCTCGACGGGCGGGGCGTGCCTGTGAAGTTCCTGATCGACGACGACACCGGCAAGGTCACCTTCACGTTGGCCAAGTGCGTCAGCTGCGGCCCCGAGCTTACCCAGATGGGAACGAGATAATTCTGCCTCTCCTGTAGGTAGGAATAGGCCGCCGGCGGGTCCGGCAGCTCAGAAAAAGGCGAGCGTGCGGATTTCGATTCTCTCGCGCGGCCGCGCATCGGGCGGAGCGGAGGGGTCATCAAACGCCGTGTGGGCGGTCCACCGAGCGCGCCCCTCCTTCACCGACTCGTAAGTCTTGAAGACCAGCGCTTCGTCGGGCCGCATCCGCGGGAACCAGTACCAGCGATGCGCCGGGTTATAGGTGATCGCATAAGTCTGGCCGATGCGGTCGGGGTAGTGGCGTTCGGTCACCACCAGATTCTCGGGCGAGATGCTCTGCGCATCGGCAATCGCCAGCGGCCAGGTCTCGACCGGATGATGGATCGGCCGCCACACCTGGATGACGGCGAAGCGCCGGTCGAGCAGCCGGTCGGCCTCGTGCGGTAAGAGGTCGCGCACCCGCTGCGGGCCCGACCATTCGGTATAGTCGTTGTGCACACGGCGCACGACCTCGCGGATCTTGCGCGTCTCGCGCAACTCGTCATCTGCCGTTCGCAGCGTGTGATCGAACACGACGACGCGGGACGCGCCGCTCTCAGCCTTCACCAGCGCTTCCATCTCCGGGTAATAGACCCGGCGCAGTTCGTCCTCGTCGAAGAAATCGGCGACCTCGGTGCGGTGGCGGACAAAACGAAACCCTTCGCGTTCCAGCGCAAAATGGTCGGCATCGAACCGACCGTTCCGCATCACGACGCGATGGGGGTCCGACTTTCCGCCGCCGGTCCGCAGATCGCTCCCGCCCGGCTCCCCGACCAGTGTGATCGGCCTGGTTTCGGTATCGATAAAATAGCTGAGGGTCGCCTCCATCGTTTCCGGCGCTGTGACTAGTTCGGCGATCTGAACCATTTGCGCTCCTTCACGCTTGCGAGCCGATGATATTGGCACCCCTCGGCCGAGACAACTCTCGCCGGCTCAGGCCGAGGGGATAGCGGCGAGCATTGCACGGATGTCGGGCAGATGCTCGCGGCCCCAAAACAACTCACCGTCGATGACGAATGTCGGGACCCCAAAAACCCCGATCGCCTCGGCTTCGCGGCAGCTGCGATCGAGCTCCTCACCCCCTTCCCCCGCCGAATAGGCCAAGAAGCCCGCGGTCTCGGCGCCGGCCTCGGCCAGCATGGCGACGACTACATCCGGATCCTCGATGTCGAGCTCGCGCTTCCAGAAGCGCTCGAAGGTCAGGTCATGATAGCGCCGCAGCACCGCGGTACCCTGGCGCTTGGCATAGAGCATGCCGCGCGCGGCGAGCGTCGAATCCCAGATTTTCTGCGGGCCGCGGATGATAAGGCCGCGGTTCTTGGCCTGTCGGCGGCAGTCCATGTAACTGTAGCGAACGCGCCGCCATTGATGCGCGTTGCGCCGCTCTTCGACCACCCTGCCGCTCTCGTCGACCCTGGCGGAGCCGAGGAAGCTCAGGATGTCGAGGACATAGGGCAGCCAATCGACGCGCACTGGGAAGTCGCGTTCGAGGTCGTAAGCGAGATCTTTGGCTAGATAGGCATAGGGGCTCTTGTAGTCGAAGTAGACCGTGACGGTCCGCGGTTCGGCCATGCCGGGTTTCCTATCGGTTTGTCGAACCTCGGTATCATGTACCATTTTCCGGCGGCCTTGCATCACGGAGGCACCCGATGGAGCGCGGACACCAGATCGAGACCCGGAACACGGCGTATTTCCGTCATGACTACGATTGCGAGCACGCCGACATGCGGCGGCTCTACGAGCAGGCCAAGATCGATCAATGGAACGCGGCGACCGACATCCACTGGGCTCGGTCGCTCGAAGGCGACGGTGGCTTGATCGCCGACGATCTGGTCGACATTTACGGCACGAAATTCTGGGATCGCCTGTCCGCCGAGCAGCGGGTCGAGCTAAACCGCTACGTAACGCGCTGGCGCCTCTCGACCCTGATGCACGGCGAGCATGGCGCGATGCTGGTGTGCAGCCAGCTGGTCGAGAACGTGCACGGGCAGGACGCCAAGCTGTTCCAGGCCACCCAGGTCGTCGACGAAGGCCGGCACAACGAAGTGCTTCACCGCTACCTGGCGCTGCGTCTCGAGGGCGAGAGCTATCCGCTCGCGGGCAACGTCAAAGAGATCTTCGACACGCTGCTCGGCACCTCCGCGTGGTACCTGAAGACGATCGGGCTGCAGCTCGTCGCCGAGACCTTCGCGGTGTCGCTGTTCCGGATGCTCGCCGAGTCGTCCAAGGACGAGGTGCTGCGCGTGATTTGCCGACGGATCCTGCAGGACGAAGCGCGCCACATGGGCTTCAGCATGCTGTCATTGCCGGCGGTGGTGGAAGAAGCGACGGCGAGCGAACGGCGCGAGATGGAAGACTTCGCGGTCTGGGCGCTGAACCGGACCCTGAGGGGGATCTTCCCGCTCGCCGCATACGAGGACATGGGGTTCGACCGCTCCGAAATCGAGGAGATCCGCCAGCTCCGACGCCAACGGGCTGCAGGCGGCGATGAAACGGCATTCCGCAAGTTCTTCCGGCGCGACCTCCACGCGGGGCTGGTCCGCAACATGCGCAAGGTCGGGGTGTTGACCGCCCGCGTCGCGCCGGATCTCGAGGCACTCGGGATCTCGCTCGCCGCGGCCTGACAATCCGGGTCCAGATATTGAGAGAAGCTGGGTCGCGGTATCGCGGCGCTACAAATAGGTGCTGGCAAAGCTTGACGACTGAGCCGCGATGGCTGCCGCTGTGCGCAGCCATAGAATTCGACCGGCGCGTCGTCGACAAACACGGAAAACATACCGGCATTCGGGACATTGCGATGCTCTAGCACGCCGTCGCCAGTCCCCGGACCATCTGGGTCTATTCCAAGATGGACGATGCCGCGGTCCTCGCGAGACTTCTCTGTTCTCAAGTGTAACGCACCCAAACCGGGTGAGATCTCACATGCAATGACATGACTTCGAAGTGACCAAGATTGGGGAGACGCCTACACCCAAGGTCATGAAGGAATATTGGGGACAAGGTTGGCGAGACCAGTCTTGGATCGACTGTGCCGTTCGCGCGTTTGCGTGCAGGCGTGTGCCGGACAACGACCAGCTTGGTACCCGTTGACGGTTCGACTTGAGCCGAAGCCGCCGAGCTGCGGCGAGAGCCATACCTGAGGAATTGATGATGCCCCAACCGGAACGCTATGAAACGCTCGTCCTCGGCAGCGGCGAGGGCGGCAAATTCCTGGCTTGGCACCTGGCCAGGTCGGGGCATCGCACCGCCGTTGTCGAGCGTAAATTGATCGGCGGCTCTTGCCCAAACACCAACTGTCTTCCCAGCAAGAACGAGATTTGGAGCGCAAAGGTCGCCGATCTGGTTCACCACGCGGGACGGTTCGGAATGGTGACCGGTTCCGTCGCCACCGACATGAAGAGAGTTCTGGCGCGCAAGCGCGACATGGTCGTCGGCCTGGTTGCCATGCACCTCGAGAATTACAAGGCCAGCGGCGCCGAGCTGATCATGGGTACAGGCCGGTTCATCGCGCCGAAGACCATCGAGGTGAGCTTGAACGACGGCGGTACGCGCATGCTGACCGGCGATCGCGTGGCTCTCAATCTCGGGACGCATGCCACGATCCCGGATATTCCGGGTCTAGCCGCAGCAAAGCCGCTCACCAATGTCGAGGCGCTCGAGCTCGATCGACTGCCCGACCATCTGGTCGTGATCGGCGGCGGCTACGTCGGACTGGAACTCGCACAAGCCTATCGCCGCTTCGGCAGCCGCGTGAGCATCATCGAGGCGGGACCACAGCTCGGCCGGCCGCGAAGATGCCGACGTCGCGGGCGCGATCCTGGAGATGCTGCGCGACGTAGACATCGAGGTGTATCTCGGAGCCAAGGTTCTCTATGTACGGGGCCGGTCCGGAGAAACCGTCAGCTTCCGGATGCACACACCGGCAGGCGAGCAGACCATTGAGGGCAGCGATGTCCTGGTCGCAGCCGGACGCACCCCCAATACGGACGGGATCGGGCTCGACCTCGCCGGCGTCGTGCTTGACACTCGCGGATATGTCGCGGTCAACGACCGGCTCGAGACGAGCGCGCCTGATGTCTGGGCGATCGGCGAGTGCGCGGGCAATCCACAATTCACCCACGTGTCATTCGACGACTTCCGCATCGTCCGGGACAATCTCGCCGGCGGGAACCGTACGAGCCGTGACCGGCTGGTTCCCTACTGCATGTTCACCGACCCGCCGCTCGCGCGCGTCGGCTTGAGCGAGGGCGAGGCCCGGCGCCAGGGCATCGCTGTTCGGGTCGCGACATTGCCGATCGTCGCCGTGTTGCGATCGCGGACGACCTCGGAGACGCGCGGTTTCATGAAGGCGCTGGTCGAGGCCGGGGGCGACCGCATTGTGGGTTTCGCGATGCTCGGCGCCGAAGGCGGTGAAGTGATGCCCGTGGTTCAGACCGCGATGCTTGCGGGTATGTCCTACACAGGCTTGCGCGATGCGATTATCGCGCATCCGACAATGGCGGAGGGCCTCGGCACGCCTTTCTCGAATGTGCCGGCCCGATAAGGCTCGCGCAGGTCGGACATTTACACGGTGGAGATCCTTTGAATCCGGCTAAACTTGGCGGAAACTGCTCCTGGGATGCGGACCGATGAGCCCTAGCGCGCCGACAGTAGGGCGCCAGCAGCGTGTAGAGAGAGGTCAGAGGCCGGAAGACGACCCGCGACGGCGCTACACCGCCAATCTTCAGGGCGAGGTCGACAGTGCCGCCCTCTATCGAACCCTGGCGCAGACTGAGAAGAACCCTCAACTGGCGCAGGTTTACGGACGCCTGGCGGCGATCGAGGAGGCCCACGCCGAGTACTGGAAGGACCACATTGCGGCGATCCATCAGAATGTGCCGAAGCTGCGTCCCGGCTTCCGGACGCGCGCGCTCGCCTGGCTTGCCCGCCGCTTCGGCCCGGCCTTCGTGCTGCCGACCGTCGATACGCTCGAGCACCTGGATAGCGGGACTTACGACGCCCAGCCCGAAGCCGTGGCGGGCGGCCTGCCGGCCGCCGAACGATCGCATGCGCGTATCATCGAGGCGCTGGCCGCGGGCGCGCCGGGGGCGCTCAGCGGCTCGACCCTGGCGCGCCTGGAGGGCCGACACCGCGGGATGGGCGGCAACGCGCTGCGCGCCGCGGTGCTCGGTGCAAATGATGGCCTCGTCTCGAATCTGAGTCTCGTGATGGGGGTTGCTGGGGCCGATCTCGCACCCCATGCGATCCTGATCACCGGTCTCGCCGGGCTCATGGCCGGCGCCTGTTCGATGGCGCTCGGCGAATGGCTGTCGGTCAATACCGCGCGCGAATCCTCCGAGCGCCAGATCGCCACTGAGGCCGACGAGCTCGAACAGGTGCCCGAGGAAGAGAAGGAAGAGCTGTCGCTGATCTACCAGGCGAAGGGGTTGCCCGAGGATCTCGCGAAATCCTTGGCGGAGCGGCTGATCGCCAACAAGAAGACCGCTCTCGATACCCTGGTTCGCGAGGAGCTGGGGATCGATCCCGACGAATTGGGGGGGTCGCCCTGGGGTGCGGCCACAGCGTCCTTCGCTCTGTTCTCCCTCGGTGCAATCTTTCCCGTGGCGCCGTATTTTACGTTCGCGGGTGCGTCGGCGGTGATCGCCAGCCTGGCGGCGAGCGGGGTAGCGTTGTTCCTGATCGGAGCCGGCACCACGTTGTTCACCGGCCGCTCGGTGTGGTTTTCGGGAGCGCGTCAGCTGCTGGTGGGCTTCGTCGCGGCCGGCGTGACTTTCAGTCTCGGCAAGCTGATCGGCGTCACCGTCACCGGCTGAAGCGAGTGCGGGCGAGGAACTCAGCCCGCGCAAGTTGGCGATGGAGGGCCAGCCGCTGGCCGACGGAGAGCGGGCGTCCTGGACCGCCGATGAACAGCCCGCCTTTGCCGTCGAGCCTTAGGTGGCTGCCGTCGAACAGCACCAGATTGTCGAGGCCGGTCTCGTCGAGTGTCCAGTTCCGCACCGGCCCGGTGTCGATGTGGATAAAGCCGGAATGCGGGTACCAACCGACACCGCCGCGCTGCATCGCTCGCGCCGCATTCATCGCCTCGGCGAGCTTCGAGCCAAGACTTATGTCGAGCGCACGGCCGTAGATGTGCTGACTTTGCTCGGCCACCCCGAAGGTTGTGCGCGCAAGCATCGCGTTGGTTTCGGCGGTGCGATAGGCGGAAAGGACAGTCGCGCTGGTTTGGCCGACCGCATCGAGGACATCGGCGAGAAAGTCGATGACCCCAACGTCCATCTGCGTCTTTTCGCCGGAATGATGGTCGCGCAGGAAAATGCAGAGTTCCTCGACCACGCGATCGATCGGGCCGTGGTCATTGCGATAGGTGCCTTCGAAAGTCTCGCCCGTATGGGCGTTGGTCAAGCGAATGTGGCGCAGCGCCGGCGAACGCGCAACGGCGCGCGCCGCTGATGGCCATGCCGCCAACCCTGCGGCGAAGGACAGAAAGCGGCGGCGATCCATCGACTTCGAAGCCAGGCCGAGCTCAAAACCGTTTCAACAGGCGGTCGATGTAATCGAGCTCGATTTCCGGGCGGAAACGCTCACCGGCGCGGCGGCGCAGCTCGTCCAGGATCTCGCGGGCCTTTTGCAGGGTATTCTGGTCCGGGATCTTTACGTCTCCTTGATCGTAAGTGCCGTTGTTCGACATCGGGCGGCCGAGAGGGTCGCGTTCGACGCGATCGCCTGCATTGCTGTCGGTGGCGCCGACGTCGTTATCGTCGGGATTTCCGCGGCCGAAGCGGCGCTGCATCTGTTGGGCGAACTCGCGCGCCGCCTGTTGCAATTGGTCGAGCGCTTCGGTTTGGGGCCCGATCGCTTGGCCTGGCTGCTGGCGCTGCAGCGCCTCGGTCGCATCGCGCATGGCTCGCTCGGCCCGCCCAAGGGGCTCGGGTATGTCGCCCAACCCGTCGCCGAGCCGGCGCATCGTCTCGCCGAGCATGCGCCGCAGGCCCTCCTGCTGGCCGGCGGCGTCGCCCATGTCAGCCGTCGCGTCTTGCTGATCACCGCCCTGCTGCCCGCGCTGGCCCATCCGGCCCTGTTGGGCTTGCTGCTGCGCGCGGAAGCTGCGATCGAGCAGCTGCTGCTGACGTTGCATCAAGTCGTGCATGCCGCGCATCATTTGTTGCGCCACGCTCGACCCGCGTTCTTGCATTTGCCCGGGTCTCGCCATGCGCAGGTTTTCAAGCATGTTCTGCAACTGCGAGAGCAACTCGCGCGCCTGATCGCGCGCGCCATTGTGGGCGAGCTCACGCGCTCGGTCGAGCATACGCTGCAGATCGCGCCCGCTGATGACCCGTGACGGATCGACCGGCTGCTCGGCCTGATCCGGGTTGCGGGCCAGATTCTCGGCGAGTGCTTGCAGATAGCGGTCGAGCGCCTGCTGCAGCTCGCGCATCAAGCGATCGATCTCTTCGTCGGGGGCGTTTCTTGCCAGTGCGTCCTGCAATTCCTGCTGCAAGCGCCGCATCTCGCGCTCGGCCAATGACATGCGCCCATCCTCAACGCGCAGTGCCGTGTCCCACAGCAGCTCTTCGACATCGGCAATCGACTTCTCGTCGTCGTTCAATCGCAAGCGCTCTTCGGCGAGGCGCAACCCGAGAAAGATGATCGTGTCGTTGCGATAGAGTTGCGGCCGCTCGCGCAGATCACCGAGTGTGTCGGCCACCGCCAGACGCGATCCCGAGTCGATCACCAACTCCTTGCGTTGGTCGATGAGAGCGCGCGCGATCGGGTGTTGGAAGATCCGTTCCGGCAGCTTCATGCGGATCGGCTCGCTCTCTCCCGTCTGCCCCAGCGCATCGGTGGCGACGAGCCGGATCTCGACCGGCAAGCCCGCCCAAGGATGCGGCGACAAATCGTGATAGCTGGTGGCCTGCGCTTCTTTAAGGTGCAGCCCAGGCAGGGGTGCGTCGAGCCCGATCGATTCGTCAGGCTTGCCGCCGTCGCGCCGGATGACCACCTTGACGGCCTCGACCCCGTAATCGTCGCTTGCCTGATAGTCGATCCGCAACGAAGCGCGCGGCGTCGGCTCGGGCGGTCTGGCGAAGGCGATTTTGGGTGGGTTGTCCGGAATGATTTCGATCGGCCATGCGCCGAGTACGGCACCGGCCTGGGTCACTTTGAGTTGCTTGCCGCTCGTAAGCGTCGCGCTGGTCCGGAAGTTCTGCTTGTCGACGGCCTCGAAATCACGGGCCTCACCGTCGATCGCGATATGCGGCACCGTGTCGCCGCCATGCACCTGGGCCAACAGCGCGCTTCCGGTCGGGATGCGGATCGTCTCCGCGGTACCCGCCCGCAGAAACTGCGGCGCCAGACCGGTGTATTCGGGGGGCGTGACCCAGATGTCGAGAGTAGCGGCGAGAGCCGGTGGTCCTCCGGCCAAGGCCGGCGTCAGGGCGCGCGACAGCCGATCGCGCCAGTCGGCGTCGGCATCGACCGCACCGATCAGCAGCAGCATGGTCAGCACGGCTCGCAGTCCCCAGGGGTCGCGCCCGGCAAGTCCGGCGGCGGGAAGACCAATCCGCAGCCGCCGCGTCGCCGCCTCCATGCGCCGACGGTGTGCCTGCCACAACTGCGCGGCTTGCGAGTCTAGCGGCGCGCTCGGCCGGTCGGCGAGCGCCTGCAGCGGCCGATGCACGAGCCCACTCGCCTGTTCGATGCGGCGGCGGGCCTCGAAGCGATCGGGAAAGACGATTCTGCGGATCGTCGCTGCGAGAGCGATGATAAAAGCCGCACCGAAGCCGAGCAGCAGGGCGGCGTGAAGCAGACCCGGCAAAAGCGGCAAGATATCGAACAGGGCCAGGACGAGAAACAAACCGAGCACGGCGAGCGCCGGCCAGCAGGCGGGCCAGACCCGCTCCCACAACAGCACGGCACGGGCGAAGCGCAGCTGCGTCAAGAACGGGGCGTCGGGGTCAGATGTGGGGTCGGTCATGCGGCACCTCGTTTCCGCGCAAGCTCTGAGCTTACCTCGGAGAGCCAGGCCGGGATGGAATCCAGGGAGAGCATATCATCATAGCTCGGCCGCGCCCGGATGACGTCAAAGCGGTCGCCAGCGACCATCACCTCCGGCACCAAGAGGCGGCTGTTATAGGTCGAGCTCATGACTGCCCCGTAGGCTCCCGCCGCGGTGAACGCGACAAGATCGCCCTCGGCGACCGGCGGCAAATCACGATCGACGGCAAAGGTGTCGCCAGACTCGCACACCGGACCGACAACGTCCGCGGGGGAGAGCACAACGTCGGGCGCCGGAAGGCGGACGGGTTCGATGTCGTGCCACGCGTCGTAAAGCGTTGGACGGATCAGATCGTTCATCGCGGCATCGATGATGACAAAGCGCTTGGCAACGCTCTGTTTGATATAGACGACCCGGGCGACGAGCAGTCCGGCGGGGCCGGCGAGCGCCCTCCCGGGCTCGAAAATGATGACGAGCCCCATCGATCCGAAGGCTTCGCGCACCAGCTGGGCGTAACTTTTCGGGTCGGGGGGCTGCTCGGCTCGGTAGCGGATGCCGATGCCGCCGCCGAGATCGAGGCGAGCAACGGTAAGCCCAATCGCGCGCAATTCGAGCACGAGTTCGGCGACCCGCGCGAACGCGCGCCGATACGGTTCGAGGTCGACGAGCTGCGAACCGATATGGACGGCTAGACCGACCGGCTCGATGCCGGGAAGCTCTGCGGCAAGGCGATAGGCAGCGGCCGCCTCGCCGATATCGATGCCGAATTTATTCTCTTTCATGCCGGTCGAAATCTTGGCGTGGGTGCGCGCGTCGACGTCGGGGTTGACCCGTATTGCGACCGGTGCGACCCGGCCCCGTGCGCTGGCGACCTCGCTCAGCCGGCGCAGCTCCGGCACCGACTCGACATTAATCTGGTGGATCTCGGCGTCGAGGGCTGCCTCCAGTTCGGCCCGCGTCTTGCCGATCCCCGAGAAAACGATCCGCTCCGGCGGCATGCCCGCGGCGAAGGCGCGGCGCAACTCGCCTTCGGAGACGACATCGGCGCCGGCCCCGAGACCCGCGAAGAGACTCAGGACGGCGAGGTTCGAATTGGCCTTGACCGCATAGCAGATCAGCGGCCGCTCCCCGGAAAAGGCCTCGGCAAAGCGCCGGTATTGCGCAGTGAATGCGGCCGCCGAATAGAGATAGAAGGGGGTGCCGACGGCAGTCGCGATCCGCGAAACCGCGATCTCCTCGGCGTGCAGCTCGTCGCCGCGATAGGTGAAGAAATCACTCACTGGGATAGGAACGCGGAAAGGTGTTGGGCTCATCCGGCGGAGCCTCCGGCAAACCTCTTCTGCCGCAGCCGGCCAGCGCCAGCGGGAGGAGGGTGAAGAGCAGTGCGCCGGCGGCGGAGAGCTGAAAGACCCTCGCCCGCCTCGCTCCGCTCGGCACCCTCTCCCGCACTGCGGGAGAGGGGAGACCCAGCCCAAGAGGCTGGGTGGGTGAGGGTAACGCCGCATGTTTGAGGGGCTGGCACTTCATCCCAAAAACCGCTTCCGCGCCTCGGCGATCGCGACGCGGACTCGCTCGGGTGCGGTGCCGCCAAAGCTCGTTCGACTAGCCACCGAACGATCGGGGTCGAGCACATCAAAGACGGCGGAGTTTATTGCCGGTTCAATGATTTGCAGTTCCACGAGCGGCAGCTCGGCGAGCGCGCAGCCCAGTGCTTCTGCCCGCTTGACGATCAGGCCGGCCGCGCGATGGGCACGGCGGAACGGCAGGCCGGCGACGCGCACGAGCCAGTCGGCGAGGTCGGTCGCGGTGCTAAACCCGCGCTCCACCGCGGCGCGCATACGCTCGCGGTCGGGCAGCATGTCGCGCACCATGCCGATAGTTGCGGCGAGACAAAGATCGAGCGTGTCGGCGGCCTCGAAGACCGGGATCTTGTCCTCCTGCATATCCTTGCCATAGGCGAGCGGCAGGCCCTTCATCACCGTCAGCAGCGCGATCAGCGATCCGTTCAACCGGCCTGTCTTGGCACGGACGAGCTCGGCCGCGTCGGGGTTGCGCTTCTGCGGCATGATCGAACTGCCCGTGGTGAAGGCATCGCTCAACGCGATGAAGCCGTACCCCTCGCTGCACCAGATCACGATCTCCTCGGCGAAGCGCGAGAGATGCATGCCGGCGAGCGCTGCCGCGGCGAGGAACTCGATCGCGAAATCCCGGTCCGAGACGGCGTCGAGCGAGTTGGTCGCGGGACGATCGAAGCCGAGCGCAGCGGCCGTCGCGTGGCGGTCGATCGGAAACGAGGTGCCGGCCAGCGCCGCCGCGCCGAGCGGCGACTCGTTGAGCCGAAGCCGGCAATCCGCCAGCCGGCCGCGGTCGCGTCCGATCATCTCGACATAGGCCATCAGGTGATGGCCGAAGACGATCGGCTGAGCGATCTGCAAATGCGTATAGCCGGGCATCACCGTCGCAGCCTCTGCCTCGGCTCGGTCGATCAGCGCCCGCTGCAGTTCGCGCATTGCCCCATCGAGCCGCTCGATCGCGCTGCGCAGCCAGAGCCGCAAATCGGTTGCAACCTGATCATTGCGCGAGCGGGCGGTGTGCAAGCGCCCCGCGGCAGGCCCGATCAGCTCGGCAAGGCGCGCCTCGATATTCATATGAATGTCCTCGCGCTCGGCGCAGAACGCGAAGCCGCCCTGTTCGATCTCCGACCTGATCTGGTCTAGACCGGCGGTGATGGCGGTGCCATCTTCCGGTGAAAGGATGTTCTGCGCGACGAGCATCGCGCAATGCGCCTTCGACCCTGCAATATCCTCGGCGTAGAGCCGCTTGTCGAAATCGATCGAGGCGTTGATGCGGCGCATGATCTCTGCGGGGTGCCCGGTGAAGCGACCGCCCCACAGCGAATTCGCGTGGGCGCTCGGTGCGGCTTCGACGGGCTTTTTTGCGCCGGTCATGCGTAGCGATCCGAGCCGAGCCAAGAGGGTGAGACCATGAGAGGGAGGCGCGCGGCTGCGTCGTTGGTGCTGCTCGTAATGGCCGCCGCCGGGTGGGCGGCAGAGGACAAAGCCGGTGTCCCGGAACGCGCCCGGCTCGGCGAGTTCATCCCGGTTACACCGCCGGCGCCGGCGCCGGCCATCTCGTTTGCCGACCTCTCCGGCAACCCTGTCAGCCTCTCCGATTTCGCCGGCAAAATCATCCTCGTCAATCTCTGGGCCACTTGGTGCGAGCCTTGCGTGCGCGAGATGCCCTCCCTCGAGCGGATGCAGGCGCGCCTCGGCGACAAGATCACGGTCGTTGCGATATCGGAGGACCACGGCGGCAGCAAGGCCGTCGAGCCGTTCATCGGCAGGCTCGGGCTCAAATCGGTCAAGACCTATCTCGATCCAAAGAGCGCCGTGGAACGGGCCTTCGAAGTCCAGGGTCTGCCGACCAGCTTTCTAATCGATCGGAAGGGAAGGGTGCTGGGACGGGTCGAGGGTGCGGCAGAATGGGATTCGCCCAAGCTGCTGGAGACCCTCGAATCCTTCCTGGGCGGTGACGAGATCATCAAGGCGTCGTCCCGTAGAGCACGTCCTTGAGAAAGGATCCGCCGCGCCGCAGTCCATCCTCGTCGATCGAATGGCCGATCCCGTCACAGGTCAGTGTTTCGACCGGGACGCTGGCGCCCTTGAGCGCGGTTTCCGCCACAGCCAGCGACTCATAGGGGACGAGGGGATCGTCCGTGCCGTGAACGAGGAGCGTACGCGGCCGCGAGCGCAACTCGCTCGCCAAGAGTTCGGGAGCGAGCAGCCTGCCCGAGAAGCCGACAATACCTGCAGCCGGCTTCGCACGCCGCAACCCGACAAAGAGCGACATCATCGTGCCTTGCGAAAACCCGACGAGCGCCAGATCGCCGTCATCGAGCCCGCGTTCGGCAAGCGCGTTGTCGATGAAGGCGTCGAGGAAGGGCGCCGCCGCGCGGACGCCGGCCAAGACCGCAGTCGGGCTGCGATCCCGCGAGCTGAACCACTGGTAGCCATAGGGTGCCATGTCACAGGGAAAGGGGGCATTCGGCGACAGGAATTCGGTCGTCGGCAACGATCGCGCCCAGTAGGGTCCCAGCCCGATCAAGTCGTTGCCGTCCGCCCCCAGCCCGTGCAGCAGGATGACCAGACGGCTTGGCCTGCCGCCCGAAGCGGGTGGCCGGAACGGTCCGGACAGCGCAGCCAACATCGGCGCAGCCTCGCTAAAGCCAAACTCAAGCAAGTACGGATAGCCCAGATCGGGCGCCGCTGTCACCAGCAGCAGAGCGCAAGATGACATCTGTCCTCACGGTCACCCGCTTCGCGCCGAGCCCTACCGGCTATCTGCACCTCGGCCATGTGCGCTCTGCGCTCGAAGGATGGCGCGCGTCACGGCGCGATCGGGGACGCTTTCTGCTCCGTCTTGAAGACATCGACCAGACCCGGTGCCGAGACGAATATGCCGCGGCGCTCCTTGAGGATCTCGCTTGGCTCGGGCTGACCTGGGACGGCCCCGTGCGCAAACAATCCGAACATTTCGACGACTACCGCCGCGCTCTCGACCGGCTCGATGCCATGGCGGTCCTCTATCCGTGTTTCTGCACGCGCCGCGAAATCCGGGATGAAATCGCGCGCGCCGGGGGCGCACCGCACGGTCAATCGGGGTCGCCCTACCCCGGAACGTGCCGCGATCTCAGCCCGAGGAGCCGCGACGAGAAGCGGCGCGCCGGGTTCGATTACGGGTTGCGGCTTGATCTCGCTCGCGCGCTCGCGCTGACCGGGCCGCTCGACTGGGTCGAAGAAGGAGAGAGCGGAGCGCACCGGAAGCGGGTGGATCCGGCTCCGCTCGGCGATGTCGTGATTGCCCGCAAAGAGATGCCGGCGAGCTATCACCTCGCCGTCACCGTCGATGATGCCATTCAGGGGGTGACCTTGGTGACCCGTGGCGAGGATCTGATGGCAGCGACCGATGTTCACCGCGTGTTGCAGGCGCTCCTCGGGCTGCCGACGCCTCACTACCGGCACCACGAGCTGTTGACCGACGCGGCCGGACGCCGCCTTGCCAAGCGCGATCACGCGCTGACCATCCGCTCGATGCGGGAGAGCGGGGTCAGCCCGACCGAAATAATCGCGCAGGTCGCGCCTACGGAGAGAGGGAGTGGTCGGCGCAGTCGGCGCGGATAGAGCAGCCTCAATCGAGCGGGCGGTGAAGCCCGGTTGCGACATCCAGATATTCCGGATCATCCGGCCGCAGAAGCCCGCGCCGCACGGCGAAATCGAGGATCACCAGGTTGACGTTGAACTTGAAGTCCGAGGTCGTGCGGACGTGCTCAAGAACCGCCGATGCCGGCATCAGCTCGAAGTGGACGATCTCACCGTCGCGATTTTTCGGCAGGAAATCGGCCGGCATTTCGAGATCGTAGACAAACAGCACATCGTCGCGGATACCGAGTCTGGTCTCCATCCGATAGGAGATGGCCCCGGCGGGGATCGCGTCTTTGAGCAGGCTCGTCGGTATCGAGGCTTCCTCCTCGCCCTCTTTCAGCAAGGTCTCCTCGACCCCGTGCCCATTGCCGATTCCACCCGCGACGAGGTTGTCGAGCTTGTTCGGGGCCACCTGCTTGTCGGCGGACCGTCGCCCGATCCACAGGCAAAGTGTATTGCCTTTCCTGAGATAGCCGTTGAGATGTACGCCGTAAGCACGCGTCCCGAAGAACGGGACGGCGCCCCGGTCCAGGCGAAAGACGGGCGGCTCACCCCAGCGCGGCGCGACATCGAACGTCTCGTTGCGCCATTTCGGAACTTGGCTGTCGCCGACGAGCGTGTCCACCACCGCATCGATGGCGCGGCTTACCGCCGTGATGTCACCGCGAGCCACCAGCTCCACCTTGTCCTCCTCGGTCGCAAAGACGTCGGGGAACCGTCGCAGCGCCTCGGCATTGTCACGCCGCAGCAGCCCGACCCGCGCGTTCCCGGCGGTCAGCGGCACGACGCGCGCCGGATCGTAGTTGTTGCATGAGCGAATGTGGTCGCTGAACGACATCGGGTATGATACTCCGCTCAACTTGGGGCGTGCTTCTGCGAGGTCGCCACGACCTCGACAAGGGTAATCTGTCGCAGGCAGGCTGCCATGTAGTCGACGGTCTCGCTGGCGAGCCCGCACATCTGGATGTCTATCTTCAGCCGCGTCCCGTCGGCGCCGGAGGTCGAGCTCTGCCAGAAGGACGGCACGAGACCACGTTTAGCAAAAAGCTCAAGCACCCGTGGCATCACCCCGGGTTCGGCGCGTGCGTGAACGGAAAAGCAGGCAGTGGCAGGAAGGTAATCGTCAGCAGCTGATGCGGCGAAATAGGACATAAGCGTGGTCCTCGGCAGCGAGAGGGCGAATTGACAAAGCCCGAACCCTCGTGGGGTCCGGGGTTGTAATTCGCCGGTCAGGCCGGCCATGCCGCATCATCCGGATCACGAGAAGAGATGTAAGTCGGTCCGTGTGCCCGGTCAACGGGCGCTTTCGAACATTTGCCGCCGTCGAACGAAAAGCGCCGCCGAGCGTTTATTAAACCGCGCACGCATGATCAACATCGACGATGGACGGCCGTGTGACGGCCTATAATCACAAGTTCCCTGGCCATCACGAACGGGCTCGCGTCATGGCTCTATCGGCAGTAGCCTATCAAAGTCTCTTCTGATCGGATCGATTGATGAACCATCCCTATGCCGCTCTAGTTGCTGTCTTGGTGCTTGTTGCTGCTGTCGGCTGCACCGTGGTCGGCGCACCGGAGCGTGCCAGCGATACCCAAAACTTGAATGGGATCACGGACGACATATCGGCACTTACGATGACCCAATCCGACGTGATGCACGCCGCCGATCCGATGTCCAACACCGTCCTTCCGCGTCATTATCAAGTGCCCCAGGAGTAACGGAGCCGCGCTCCCGAACCCAAGGGCTCGTGATGGCCGGCGTACACGTACTGCTGGCCGATCGCTAACTGGATTAGACCCACGGCCGGCCTAATCTGGTTCAGAGTGGGACCGGCAGCGGTGTCCGGGCGAGGCACCGGCGCGGGGAAGGTGGCGATGAGCCGATCGGTCCAAGCATCTAGCGCCAGCGCGACAGGTGGGGGAGTTTCTCTGGCCTTTTCCCCGTCCTGGCGCTGCTCGCCGGCTGCGCCGCTCCGGGCGAAGGTTCGGCATCCGAGATGGCGCAATCGGTCAAGCTGACATCGGAACTGCAGGCCCCATCCGGCAAGATAGCCGGGCCCAAGCGCTTGTTTTACATCGGCCTCGCGCTGTTTTCGGAGAAGTGGTCGGAGAACGACATTGTCGATCTGGCAATGGAACTGCGGCGGAGCTCCGACTACGATCTCGTCCCGCTGATGGCAAGCAATGTCGTTGCGTCGTTGCCGGAAACCTACCCAATTGCCGATGACGCAGCGATCGAGGCCCTTGTGGACGCCGCGGCTGAACACGCGAAAGACGGCGACCTGGTGTTCGTCTACATCAGCACCCACGGCAGGAGAGGTGCGCTCAGCCGTAAGATCGATGCCTTCTCCGAGCAACAGCTCCCCGCGGACGCACTTTCCCAGTTGCTACAGCCCCTTGCCGGGCGCAGAACGGTGATCTTCCTCTCAGCCTGCTTTTCCGGTTCGCTGCTGAGCGAATTGAAATCCGATGACAGGATCATTGTCACGGCTGCCCGGGCTGATCGTGCTTCGTTCGGATGCAGGCCGACCGCGCAGCACACTTACTTCGGCGAGGCTGTCCTTCGCAGCTTCGGGCATCGCGAACGAAGCTTGCAGCGGATCATCGCCGACGTTTCGGCAGAAGTAGCAGGCCTGGAGCGAGCCTACGGCTAGACGCCTTCGGAGCCGCAGGTATTCGTGGGACAAGACATGACCAGGTTTTACGCCGAACCGGTATTCTAAAGCCGGTGACCAGGACCCCCACTTCGGTCGGAACCGCGGGTGAGATGAACCCTGGCTCCGACGCTGCAACGAGTCCATAGTTCAAGGATGACGACCTTTGTTACGATCCTGCTCGTGCTCGCGATGCTCGGCACGTTGACCGTGCTCGGCTTTGGCGTCGCGACGATGCTGCGTGGCGGCGATCCGCGCCGCTCCAACAAGCTGATGCAGTCGCGCGTCATCATGCAGGCCTTGGCGCTCGTGCTGCTCGCCATTCTGATGTTGCTGGCCAAGCATTAGCTGAGAAGACGACCATGGTGCGGCTGACCCGGATCTATACTCGCGGCGGCGACTCCGGCGAGACCTCGCTCGGGGACGGTGCACGCGTGCCCAAGCACGCGCTGCGGGTCGCTGCTTACGGCACCGTGGACGAGGCGAACGCGGCGATCGGGGTCGCCCGGCTTCACGCCGATGCGGCGGCGGAGGAGATGCTCGGCAGGATCCAGAATGACCTGTTCGATCTCGGCGCCGATCTGTGCACGCCGGAAGGCGGCAAACGGGGTGAGGGTGCGTTGCGCATCGCCGCCGCGCAGGTCGACCGTCTCGAACGCGAGATCGATGCGATGAATGCGACACTGGCGCCGCTTGATTCATTCATCCTGCCCGGTGGGACCGCCGCTGCCGCGCATTTGCATCTCGCCCGCACCGTGACCCGGCGGGCCGAGCGCCTGGTAAGCGAGCTGGCGGGCGTCGACCAGGTCAACCCGGACGCGCTGAAATACCTGAACCGTCTGTCGGATCACCTCTTCGTGCTCGGCCGGCGGGTCAATGATCGCGGCGCCCGCGACGTGCTCTGGCGCCCTGGCGCCAATCGATGAACAATGTGCGGGGATGGCAAATCTGCGGCTGCGGCTCTACACTCTCACCAGCCGAACACGATAGGGGCGAGGAATGATCGTCGAACAGATCTGGACCGCAAACGCCGGTCGCAACTTCAACTACCTGGTCGCCTGCGAGGAAACCGGCGAAGCGTTGGCAATCGATCCGCTGGATCATCAGAAATGCCTGGCCGCCGCCAAGGCGAAGGGCTGGACCATCAGGCAGATCCTCAACACCCATGAGCATCGCGACCACACCGGCGGCAACCAGCAGGTGATTGCTGCGACCGGCGCCCCGGTGCTGGCGCATGTCAACGCGAAGGACAAGATCCCGGAGATGAGCCGCGGATTGCGCGCCGGCGATGTGATCAAGATCGGCAAGACGGTCGAGCTCGAATGTCTGGATACGCCGGGCCACACGATGAGTCACATCTGCGTCAGGTCGCATGGTGACACACCGGCACTATTCTGTGGCGATACGCTGTTCAACGCGGGCGCCGGGAACTGCCACAACGGTGGTCATCCGAACGAGCTGTACAATACCTTTGTTAATCAGCTCGCCAAATTGCCGGAGGAGACGCTGATCTATCCCGGGCACGATTATATCGCGCGCAATCTTAGCTTCACCCTCGATCGCGAGCCGGACAACGCCAAGGCCAAAGCGATGTTGCCGGCGATGGAGAAACAGGATACGGCCAAGGCGCTCACCACGACCTTGGCGCTGGAACGGGAGATCAACACGTTTTTCCGGCTGACCAGTCCATCGGTGATCCGGCGTCTGCGCGAAGCCTTCCCCGACCTCCCGGAGAATCCGGATCCCAAGACAGTGTTCCTGAGGCTGCGCGAACTCCGCAACAAGTGGTGAGGCCTCCGTGGCGCGCCGGCGGGCGATTCCGCCGGTGCGCCGCTGCCCGGCTCACGCCTTATCCAGCCAGAACGTATCCTCCCGAACGACGTCGTAAATGCCGAAGTAATCGTAAGGGTTGTGGCCCTTGACGTAGTCATACCAGACGTCGTTGATCTTTTCCCAGGCCACCGGCAGCACCGGCGGATCCGCCTCCATAATGGCTTCGGTCTGCCGGACCAGCGCCAAGCGCTTGGCGGGATCGACTTCCCGGTCGATCTGGTCCACTAGGCCATTGAACTCTTTGTTGTCCCAGAACGAATAGTTCTGCGGACCGCCGGTACGATACCAGGCATTGAAATAATCCGATGGGTCGAGCAGGGTCGACACGATGGCTCCGATGGCCAAGTCGAAATGGCCGTTCGCGGTGTCGTCGAACCAGACCGATTCGACGACCGTACGCAGATTGCATTGGACGTTGAGCCCCTCTTGCAGCATCGCCTGAATAGCCTGCGCCCATAGCTTGAAACTGGCGACGTCGCGGACCAGGAAATCCAATCCCTTGAGGCCGTCAGCGTGACCCGCGGCGGCCAGCAATGCGCGGGCCTCCTTGAGGGCGGCGCCGGTGTCGGTCTGGTAGCCAATCCGGTTGCTGAGCTCCTCCGGCGGTGTGGCGAACTCCGAGAACGGGTAGATGAACCCGCCGACCCGCATCGGCGTTACGTCCTTGACGACGTCGATCAGCACCGGCCGGTCAAAGGCCAAGTGCAAAGCGCGGCGCACCCGCGGGTCATCAAACGGTTTTCTTTTACTGTTGACCCAGGTGCCTTGGATCACGCTCTGGTTGAAGGCGGTGGTGGACAAGCCGGGTGTCGCCTTCGCCTTGCGGGCGGTGACCGGGTCGGTGATGCGGATATAATCGCAGCGGCCCGACAGTATCGCCGACCCGAGCTCGGGCGAAAACGGGAGCAGATTGTAAAATTCGATGCCATCAAGATAGGGCAGCCCTTTGTTCCAATAATTCGGGTTCTTCTCCACTACCCGGACCTCGTTCTCGACATAGCGCATAGTGCGGAACGGACCGGTACCCGGGTATGTGGACAGCTTGCGCAGGTTGTAGTTGTTGTCCTCGAGCGTCTTCTTGCTGACGATCACGTTCCAGCCGCTGGCGATCGCCAGCATGATGAAGGTCTTCGGGCGCGGCTCCGCCAATTTGAATTCGATCGTATAGGGGTCCTTCGCATTGATCTCGCTAACGGCCTTGAACAGGATGCTGCGCGGAATGCTGATCCCTTGCGGCGGCTTGGCAATGCGATCGAAGGTTGCCTTCACGTCCTCGGCCGTCAACTCCGCGCCGTCATGAAACTGCACGCCCTTGCGCAAGAAAAAGGTGTAGGTCTTGCCGTCTTTGGCGATTTCCCAGCTGTGCGCCAGGTCGGGGATGATGGTCTTCCCGCTATCGCGCGGATCGTGCCGGATCAGATTGTCGAACATGCAGCCCATCGCGCCCAGGGTCCCAATGGTCCCAGATTGGTGGATGTCGAAATGGGGCGGGCGCATCAGAATACCGTAGCGCAGCACGCCGCCGGATTTGGGGTTGGCCTCGAGAGCTTTGAGCTGAAATTTCGAGCCGTCGAACTCGTCGGGTATCTCGGCGGCGTGCCCGAGGCGTCCGGGCAGCCCGTAGACGCCGGCAATAACTGCAGCACTGCTCTGTAGAAAGCCGCGGCGGGTCCACCATGGACGCCGGAAACTCAGATCGCTCATACCGTCTTCCCTCCCTCAACGTAGGCAAACGCTCGAATGATGACCTGTCTGGCCACACCGTATCGAAAATGACGACGTTGCACACGCCGAAATATTCGTAGAGGTTGCAGCCCTTAACATACTTGTCCCAGACGTCGTTGATCTTTTCCCAGCGTTCGGCAGCAGGTGCGGGTCCTCCTCCATGACGGCTTCGGCCCGCCGGATCAGTGCCAGGCGTTTGGCGGAATTCGGCCAGTTTTCTACTGGTGACGCGATATCCGATGGGATTTACCGCACGGGTTGGGGGTGCTGTTGAGCGGCGCGATCAAGACGAGGCAATTGCCGAGTAAGTTGGCTCGCGTCTCTGGCTCGATCGAATTCCTGTTCGCCAGATAGCCCATCGAGTCACGAATTGCCGGTATGAAAATATCGGCCGGCACGGCTGCCTTTATTTGCTTCGCCAAAGTCGAGCTCGCGGCATAGGAGGTGGTGGTTTCTTGGCCCTTCTCGTGCTGGTAAGCGGCGTTCGCTGGCGCAGCGGTACCCCCACACGCGGCGAGGCTTGACGCTATGTTTAACGAAATATAGCGTGAGCCACGCTTCGATATCGGATCCGGAGGAAATGTGACCCGTCCTCGCGCCGCCGACGACTTTGCAGCGATCCGCGCGCGCCTAGAAGAACTGCACCGTGACCGCGCACGGGTGAGGGCCGGCAACGACCCCTCGGTTGAACCGCAGACATTTGCAGCCGGCAACAAGCCGTCGTCTGAGGAAAGGCTGGGGCTCTTGCCAGCATTCCGCCGTCTTGTATCGGTCTGCCCCGAAGGCGCCGGGGGAGTGATCGGCATCCCGGTATAACGAGGCCTACCACCGCCAGCTATCATTCGGATAGGGCGGCGTGACTTTGAGCGTACTAACCAGCGCCTAAATTCGGCTATAGCGACGGCGTCGACAAGCGCCCATCGCCATGCCGATCAATCCCGACATCAGCAGCGCCGCTGTCGCCGGCTCGGGCACGGCGTCGACCTCGATCATGTCGAGATTGGAGACCCATCGCCCATGCGCAAAGGGGGTATCGCCCGGCGTGATAATCCGCGCGATCCCGTCGGCAGGAAAATTCCCGGGCGGTGTTGTATCGGCATAAGGAACAAGGTCGACCGGGTTGGGAACCGTCGACGCGCCGAAAGCCGGGTCGAGCTCCGCCAGCGAGAATAGCACCTCATAACCGTCGGTCCCCGCGGTGACAACGTACTGGTTCAGGATGTTCGGGTCGCTCGGATCAATCAGGACAAAGAACGGCGGGCCGGTGTAGGTGTCGCCGTTGACGGTTTCGGTTATCGGGCTGACATTTTGCGGGTCGGAGCCCTGAAACGTGTAGGCGCCGGGGAAGCTGACATTGCCAGCCAGCACGACGCTCGTAGATTGCGGGGCGCTTGACCCGGGCGGCAGAGCCGGCAACGCGGGCACGGACAGCAACTGAAGGCTCGTGAGATTGGTGACGTCGCGCCCGGTCGCCCCCGACAGGGTGAAAGCCAGAGAGGCGGTGTTGCCGGAAACGGTCACGAGATCGGGGGTCGCGCTTCCGCTGAAATTAGGGTCGATCTCGCCGAGCGAGACCAGCGATTGATCGCCGTTGGCTCCGGTGGCGAGCACATAATAGCGCAGGATCGCATTCTTGCCGTTGTCGCCGGCGGGCGTAGTGGTCGTGATCGTGCCGAGCAATCCCCATAGCGAGTAACCGGTCACGCTCCCCACCGTGACCGGCCCGCCATAATGCCCGTCCGCCATCGAGAGATCGATCGTTCCCGCATTGCTCGTAGGCCCCGTTAGAGTGATGATCGGGTCCGCTGTCGCCGGATAGGGCGCCCACATCATTCCCCCCGTCAACGCGGCGGCGAGCGCACCGGCGCGCCTGCATTCTTTGTCGATCATTTTGTCCCCTCTCGCGCTAATTCGGTCGATCGCTATATTCTCCCGGATATAGCTAGGCTGTCAAGGATGGTCGATGTCCCCTCGATAGCCGGAGCGAGCTCGGGGGATCGCTTGACCTGCAGGGGTCATCTCTGCATATCGTTATATCTGAATAGAAATTACGCCGCACTCGACGGGTCATCGCCATGCCCCATTCCAATTCGCTGGATCGCTTCTCGAACGGCTCCTTGCTGAGCCGGCCTCAGCCTCTCGCTCAAAGGTTCGACGCCTTGCTCGGCAAAGGCTTTACGTTGCGGCGGCTCAGTGAGCGAAACATCTCGGCGCGGGCACAGGAGAGCATCGGTGCGCCGCCGGGACGACGAAAGATCTGGGATTTTGCTACGCACCTCCATTGTTCGATCATCGGGACGAGCCTATCGACCGCCGAGCTGCGGCATATCCTGATCAAGCTCGGACGCCAGGAAGCGGCGACCGCCTCGGAGCACGACTTGCACGCGAGCGGGGTGCTGATCGCCAGCCAGCGCCACGAGGGCGCAAAGCTATTACACAAGGCGCTCGATCGCCGGCATCGCGTCTCGATCAACCGTTTCGACAGGGCGAAAACTGCGGAGGAGGTGCGCACAGCGTGGAACGAGGCGGTGCAGCGCGGCGACATCCCGGCGCCTATTGGGCAGCGCTGAGCCACCCGGCGACGAACGACGTGCTGCTTCGCGAAATTTTCGCGGATGTGCACATGCTGTCGCACCTCGTCGGCGCCGCCAATCGCGCGGACATCCGGCGACTTCGTCAGCTGGAAGACGAGAACACCGAGCTCCAAGCCAAAGTCGGACGCCAGCAGCAACAGCTGCGTGACGCGGTCGTGTCTCGCGATGCCACAATCCGAGAGCTGCGGTGCGCGCTCGAAGAGCGGATCATGTGTGATCGCAACAGCACCGTTCAGCATCCGGAACCGGACTCGGAGATATGGGCGAACCTCGTAGCTAACCTCAAGCGGCGGCTCGCCACGGCTGAAAGCCGGTGTAAACGCTTTGAACGCGAGATCGCAGAGTACCGGTCCGCCCTGATCGGCGAGCGCGATGCTCGTGCCGAGACCGAGAGGCAAGACAACGAACTGCGACAGGAGCTCGAAGAGGTCGAAGCCGGTCTAGCAGACATCGTCGGCATCGATGACGGGAGGCAGCCACCACCTCGTCTATCGAACCTTACGGTTCTTTATGTTGGCGGAAGGCAGGCGCAGATCGGGCATCTGCGCGCCTTCGCGGAGCGTTCCGGCGCGCTCTTCCTGCATCATGACGGCGGTATCGAGGAGCGCGGCGGGTTGCTGCAAGGGCTCATCAGCCGCGCCGACTGCGTGTTTTTCCCGGTCGATTGCATCAGTCACGCCGCGATGTCACTGGTCAAACGGACATGCCGTCAATCCGGCAAACCGTTTCTGCCGTTGCGCGGTGCGGGGCTCGCACCGTTTTGCGCCGCCTTGAACAACCGAGCGGCGCTCGTCGGGCCCTCTCTGCCCCAAGAAACCGCCTGATCGTCGCATGGTCTCGCGGTTGTTGCTGCTGGCGCCGCTTTGGCTCGTGTCGATGATTAGCTTAGCAGGGGCGGAAGGGCTCCGCGTGCTCGCCGCGGGCAGTCTCCGGGAGGTCATGGGCGAGATCGGAGAACGCTACAAGGAGGCCACGGCGACGACCGTCACCGCCGAGTTCGGTCCCTCGGGTCTGCTGCGCGAGCGCGTCGAGAAGGGCGAGCATGCCGACTTGTTCGCTTCGGCGGATATGGGGCACCCGCTGAAGCTGCTGCGAGACGACCGCGCGACCCGCGTCGCGATGTTCACGCGCAACGCACTCTGCGGGGTCGCGGTCCCGAAGGTCAGGCTCACGACGGCGAATTTTCTCGATCGGTTGCTCGACCCGGCGGTCAAGCTCGGCACCTCAACACCCAAGGCCGACCCCGCCGGAGATTATACCTGGACGATGTTCCGGCGTGCCGATGCCCTGCGCCCGGGGAGCTATGAGATCCTCAGTGGCAAGGCGCAGCAGATTGTCGGCGGTCCCTCGAACAATGCTCCGGTCGACGGCCAGGATCCCGCTGTCGCCGCACTCGCCGCGGGCCGGGTCGACATCGTCATCGGCTATTGCACAAGCGCCAGGCTGCGGTTGTCTCAGATGGCCGAGCTGCAGGTTGCGGCAGTACCGGGCGAGATTGCAGCAGGGCCGGAATACGGTCTCGCGGTTCTCAAGGGCGCCGATCCCCGGGCTACTGACCTGGCTCTGTTCATGCTGTCCCCCGACGGGCAGCAGATCTTCTCCCGTTTCGGATTTGCTCCGGTGGGGCTGCCGAAGCCCGAGCGCTGAGCGCAATCCGCATCACCTGATCGAGGTCCGTTGATGGACGGCAGCATCGATATCGATCACCGTCTGGACGCGACGACATCTTTCCTGCCATGGTTCCGGCATGACCGATACTTCGACTGAAGCTGAAACCGAACTCCGTCCGGGCGAGGTCGTGGTCGCGTTGCCGCCGCAGAATGATGCCGGTCTCTACTTTATCGGCACGATCCGTACTCCCTGGCGCACGCGCCAGGAATGCCCGAAGCGCGGCAGGCTCGACGGACCGATCTGCTCGATCGTCGTCGACGAGCGCTGGCGGATGGCATTGACCGGTCTCGCCGGTCACCGGCGCGTTCAGGTCCTGTACTGGATGCACGGAGCGCGTCGCGATCTGGTACTGCAGACGCCGTTCGCCACCATGCAGACCACCGGAACCTTTGCTCTGCGCTCGCCGGTGCGGCCGAACCCGATCGCTTCCTCGATCGTCGAGCTAGTGGCGATCGACGGCACGACCCTGCAGGTGCGCGGGCTCGACTGCCTCGACGGCACGCCCTTGATCGACCTGAAGCCGGAACGCGGAGCGAGCGAATAACGCCCAAGCCGTGCCGAGGGTGGTCAGCTCCGTGGCGCTGCCGCAGCGACCAGCACGGGCGTGGCGCTATAGACCTCGGGGAACAGGCGCTTTAAATTCTCGATCTTCGGCAGGTCGTTGACGACAACGTACGGATAGGTTGGATTACGCGTCAGGAAGTCTTGATGATACTCCTCGGCCGGATAGAAATTTCGGCCTGACTCGATCCTAGTGACAATCGCAGCATTAAACACATTTGCCTGGTTGAGCTGGGCGATATAGGCCTCGGCAATGTGCGCCTGCTCCGGACTGGTCGGGAAAATTGCCGAGCGATATTGAGTCCCGACGTCCGGGCCCTGGCGGTTGAGCTCGGTCGGATCATGAGCGACCGAGAAATAAATCTGTAGAATATGGCCATAGCTGATATGGCGGGGATCGAAGGTGACCCGGACCGATTCCGCGTGTCCGGTTGTGTTGGTGCCAACCATCTCGTAATGCGCCGTATCGGCGCTCCCGCCGGCATAACCGGAAACGGCACTGGTGACGCCCTCGACGTGCTGAAACACGCCCTGGACGCCCCAGAAGCAGCCGCCGGCGACGACCGCGACCTCGGATGTCGCCTGCGCATTCGCCGGTTCGTCGAGCACCGGCGGTGGGATCGAGCGCACGCTCTCGGCTCCCGATTGGGAGATCCCCAGTGCCAAACCGGCCGCCAGCAGCAGCGCCGCAAAAATCAACGCCGGGCGGAAGAAGGATGATGCTTGCCGCACAACTCGCCTCCTGGAAACGGGCTCAGACGAAACCGACTACCGCATGCAGCACGTACGGCTCCTCAACAGAGGTAATCTCGTCGGCGGGCAGTTTCACGTTCACGGATGCGAGAGCACCCGCGCCGAGCAGCGCGGCGGCTGGTGTCGTCAGTTCCCGGTCGTCAGGACGACGTGACTCCGACAGATGATCACCCTGATACCGGAACGGGCAGCCAGCGGCGGCCGGAGCCGCTGCTCGTGGCTACGCGGCTTTGGTGTTCAACCCTGCGGTCCGGCGCGCGAGCACCAGTTTCTGCGCCGAGCGACCGAAGAAATGGTAACCCGATCCGCCTTCGGCCAATAGGTCGAGGAACGCATCAGGCTCGGTTATGCTGACGCAGCCCAGAACATCGGCGCCGCGGGCGAGAAAGGCATCGGGCAGCATCCCGACGGTCGGCCCGACGACCGTGACCCTGGCATCGGGCCGGGTCAGCGCCAACAGGTGTTCGAGCGTATTGTTGACCAAGGTCGAGCCGGTGATCAGCACGACATCGGCATCCGGCAGGATTTCAGCCGCCTGTTCGGCCGGGCGGAAAAACGGAAGCTCGTCGGCTTTTAACGTTGCCGCATCCTGTTCGAGTACCAGAAAGGCTTGGTCGCGGCGCTTCAGCTCTTTCAGGAACGGAACAAAGGCGCCGACGACCACGACCTTCTCGCCTTGGCGAATATCGGTCGCGTCGAACGCGTCGACGCCGTGACGCAGCTCCACATCCGGATTAGGCCGGCGCTGCCAACAGCAGTCGGCGAGGGCGTTGACGGTCGCAATCCCGACGGTGCGCCGGATCCCATGACCGGAGAGAGCTTCGCGCGCCAGGTCGGCCGCCCGGCGGCCACGCAATTTGCCAGGAAACGGCATCGCCATCGCCGAACTCGGGCAGCATACCGCCTCAGGAATCGATTTGATCGGCGTAGCACTGGTGCCTGCGGTCCCGTTGCTGAGCTTCACCCCGGTAAAAAAGAGCCCGACTACCACCCTCTCGATCGCAATCTTGTCGAGCTCCGGGCCGAGAATGGTGTCGATTGTCGCAATCGTCTGGTCGAGGATCGAACGGTTTTCGCTCTGCATCACGCCCCCATGCCGAGATCTCGCTTGCTACCGCGGGTCATCCTAGCAGGCTCGCTCTGTGGCATAAACACAATCCCCCCAGCGCCGAGGCTCGCCATGCCATCATCACTTTGCTGGTTCGCGCTGGTAGTGTGATATCCGATAGGATATCGGCCGGTGCAGCAAAGGAGATCATGATGAAGCTCAGCGCCCGCAACCAGCTCAAAGGCAAGATCGTCGGGGTAACCAAGGGTCAGACAACGGCGCATGTCCGCATCGACATCGGGGGCGGGGTGATCGTCACCTCATCGATCACCAACGAGGCAGTCGACGATCTCGTCCTGAAAGTCGGCGATGACGCGTTCGCGGTGATCAAGGCGTCGGATGTGATGGTCGCCAAGTGAGGCGACGGGAGCTCTTCGGCTTAAGCGCAGGTGCGATCGCCGGCCTCGCCTTTGCGCCATCGCTCGCCGAGGCGAGGTCCTTCACCGATGCTGGCGATCGCCGGATCGATATCCCCGACGACGTGCGCCGGGTCTTTCCGGCGGGGCCGCCGGCCTCGGTTACCCTCTATACGGTCGCACCCGAAAAGATGTTGGGCTGGACCCGCGCGCTCAGTCCGGAAGCGCGGCCCTTTTTGCCGACGCGATATGCCGACCTCCCCGAACTCGGCCGGCTTACCGGTCGCGGCAACACCGTCAATCTCGAAAACGTCGTGCGGCTGATGCCCGATCTGGTGCTCGATGTCGGCGATACCAGCGCGACCTATGTGTCGCTTGCTGACCGGGTGCAGGAGCAGACCCATATCCCTGCCGTGCTGATCGCTGGCCATTTGGCGGATACCGCCGAAACTCTGCGCAATGTCGGCGCCGTCCTCGGCATTCCGGAGCGCGCAGAGACGCTCGCCCACTACGCGGAAGGCGTCCTTGCCAGCGTTCAGAAAGAGACGGCGAAGATCCCGCCGGCGAAGCGTCCCAGCGTTTACGTCGCACGCGGGCCGCACGGGCTTGAGACGGCCGTCGCCGGTTCGATCGGCAGCGAGGTCGTCGACCTCGTCGGCGCCAGCAATGTCGTCGGCAAGGATACCGCGCCGCGGACGATCGTCGACGTCTCGCCGGAGCAGATCCTTGCCTGGCAGCCCGATGTGATCCTGACTGTTGATCGGCGCTTTCACGCGACGATCCGCACCGACCCGGTTTGGCGCGACGTCAAGGCGGTCCAAGCCGGGCAGATCCATTTCGTGCCTGATCTGCCGTTCTCGTGGCTCGATAATCCGCCGGCGCCCAATCGGCTTATCGGGCTCCTATGGCTCGGCAAGCTGCTCTATCCTGCTTCGTTCCCGCAAGATATTCGCGCCGAGGCCCGTCGCTTTTATGCCCTCTTCTACCAGCAGGAGCCGAGCGAGGCGCAGCTCGACGGTCTTCTCGCCGACCCGCCGGCGTGAGCCTTCCGCCGGTTTCGGCTACCGTGCGATCGTCATCGGCGCGGCACTCGCCCTTCTGCTGATGGTCGCGGCCGCCATCGCCCTCGGACCCTACCCGCTTTCGGCGAGGGACCTCCTCGCGTTCCTGATGGCCAAGGCCACCGGGGCTGCCTCGCTGCTGCCGCCGCCGGCCGAAACCGTCATCCTGCAAATTCGCCTGCCCCGGGTGCTGGCGGCCACGGCCGTCGGCGCAGGGCTAGCGGCTTCGGGTGCCGCCTACCAGTCGCTGTTCCGCAATCCGCTGGTTTCGCCCGACATCCTTGGCGTTTCCGCCGGCGCCGCTTTTGGTGCGGTGGTGGGCATCTTTCTGTCATTGCCTGTCCTTGCGATAGAAGCCGCGTCTTTTGCCGGCGGGCTGGCGGCGGTGATCATCGTCTACGGCATCGCCGTGGCGATTCAAGGCCGCGACGCCGTGCTCGTTTTGGTTCTCGCCGGGGTCGTCATCGGCGCACTGTTCGGCGCCGGTGTCGGTCTGCTGAAGTATCTCGCCGATCCTTACAATCAGCTTCCGGCCATCACTTTCTGGCTGCTCGGCAGCCTGGCGGCGATCAACCCGAGGGATCTGACGAGCTTGTTGCCGGCGGTGGCGATCGGATTGGTGCCGCTGGCTCTGCTGCGCTGGCGCATCGACGTGATGACACTTGGTGACGAGGAGGCGACGGCACTCGGCCTCGACACCCGAATGCTGCGCATCGTCGTGATTGCTGCGGCGACCTTGATGACCTCGGCTGCGGTCGCGGCGAGCGGCATCATCGGCTGGGTCGGGCTCGTCGTGCCGCATCTGGCACGGCTCACGGTCGGGCCGTCGTTCACGCGGCTGCTGCCTATCAGCGTCCTCTTCGGCGCCTGTTATCTGCTCGCCGTCGATACGGTGGCGCGCACTCTTGGTACTGTAGAACTGCCGCTCGGGGTTCTGACCGCGGCGCTCGGCACACCGGTGTTCTTGTGGCTCTTGGCCTTCGGCCGACGCCCGGCATGGTCGTGAGCGCGCCGCGGCTGACGGTCGAGGATCTGAGCTACGGCTATCCCGGGCATGTCGTCGGGCACCGTATCAGCTTCACTGTCGGGGCCGGTGAGGTCCTGTGCGTGCTCGGGCGCAACGGCGAGGGCAAATCGACGTTGTTCAAGACGATCCTCGGCCTGCTGCCGCCCCGCGCCGGAACCTTGAGGGTCGATGGCGAGCCTACCGTGGGCTGGAACCCGCGCCGGCGAGCACTGACATTTGGTTACGTGCCGCAGAATGGCGGCGGGACATTCCCGTTCACGGTCGCCGAGCTCGTGTTGATGGGGCGTACCGCGCATCGCGGACCGTTTGCCGCTCCGTCGGCAGCTGATCGCGCGGCGGCAGACGAGGCAATCGCCACGCTCGGCATCGGCCACCTCGCCGCGCGCGAATGGGTGCGGGTCAGCGGCGGCGAACGGCAGCTCGCGTTGGTCGCGCGCGCTCTGGCGCAGGAACCGCGGATCCTGGTTCTCGACGAGCCGACCGCGAGCCTCGATTTTGGGAACCAGGTGCGGGTTCTCGACGCCGTTCGCAGTCTCGCCCAGACCCGTGCGCTGAGCGTGTTGCTGTCGACTCATCACCCCGAGCAGGCTTTCGCCTGCGCCGACAGAGTTGCGGTGCTAGCCGGCGGCGAATTGCTGCGGATCGGCGCCCCCGCCGAGGTCGTCACGGCCGAGACGCTTCGCGCGTGCTATTCGGTCGAGGTTGCGGTGCTGCCGGTAGCGGACGACCGGTATCGCGTTTGCGTGCCTCGATCGTATCTTTCGTGATAATTGCCGGCGGGCTCTTGTCGCAATCCCGATCTGCCGCCGAACGGGACCGCCCATTCGATGCACGACTCACCCCGACTAGCGAAAGTAACCGCGCCGCTGCTCGTCTTCGGCGGCCCTTACAGCAATCTGGAGGCTACTGAGGCGATCCTGGCGGAGGCGCGCCGCCGGGCCGTTCCGCCCGGCAACATCGTGTGTACCGGTGATCTCGTAGCCTACTGCGCCGATCCGCAAGGCGTGATCGACCTGTTACGCAGTTCCGGGATCCGGATCGTCATGGGAAATTGCGAGGAGTCGCTCGCGGCTCAGGCTGCGGAGTGCGGCTGCGGCTTTGCTGAGGACAGCGCCTGCGCGGCGCTCTCCGGCCAGTGGTATTCGTACGCCGATCGAAATGTGGACGCCGAGAGCCGCCTCTGGATGGGCTCACTACCGCGACAACTCGAATTCGAGATCAACGGCCGGAGCCTTGTTGTCGTTCATGGCGGCGTGACCAGCATCAACCGTTTCGTCTTCGCCAGCAGCAACGAGGTAATCGAGGAGGAATTGGCCGCTTCCGGTTGCGACGGCGTTATCGCCGGGCATAGCGGTCTGCCCTTCACCCGCGAGAGTGATGGTCGCCTCTGGCACAACCCTGGCGTCGTTGGCATGCCGGCGAATGACGGGACGCCGCGCGTGTGGTTCAGCATGCTTACGCCAACCGGTGAAGGCATCCTCGTCGAGCACCATGCAGTCGACTACGACCACGCCTCAGCGGCAGCGAAAATGCGGCAGCACGGCCTGCCCGAAGGCTATGCCGCCGCGCTTGAGACCGGGCTTTGGCCGAGCTGCGATATCCTCCCTCCCGCGGAATTGGAGACACGCGGCCGGCGGCTCGACCCCAGTGTCGCCTTCTGGCGGGATCGGCCAAACTTTCCCTGAGGGCCACTCGCCGCTAGGCGCCTCGGACAGCGGCAGTGGATCGAAGCCCCCCGGATAGGCGCAGCCGTCCTTCCAATCGACTGCATGAGCCCTGCCGTGGCTCCGTGTGACATCTTGGAGCCGACCGTGTCGGCGGATTCGACACCCGTGGCACCCTACGTTATATTTAACGAAATATTACGCGTAACGGAGGAGAGGACCATGGACGCAGCGACTTCCCATGCTCAGCTAGGAAAGGCCGCTTCGAGCTTTCTCGCCGGCAAACACCAGCTGTTGATCGACGGCAAATGGAGTGACGCGAAATCGGGCAAAGGGTTTGACGACTTCGACCCCGCGACGGGGCAGGCGGTCGCCTCGGTCGCCGAGGCTGATGCTGCCGACGTCGATGAGGCCGTCAAGGCGGCGCGCCGCCTTTTGAAAGCGGGCCGTGGGCGAAGACCTCGCCCTCCGATCGCTCTAAGCTGATCTGGAAGCTTGCCGACCTGCTCGAAGCGCATGCCGACGAGATTGCGGAAATCGAATCGCTCGACAACGGCAAGCCGATCCGCGACGCACGTAGCGTCGACCTTCCCGGCTCATACGAGATTTTGCGCTACATGGCCGGCTGGGCGACCAAGATCAACGGCTCGACGATCACGGTCTCGGCGCCCGGCGACTGGCACGCCTACACCTTGCGAGAGCCGGTTGGCGTCGTCGGCCAGATCATCCCGTGGAATTTCCCGCTGATGATGGCGGCGTGGAAGATCGCGCCGGCGCTGGCCGCGGGTTGCACGATTGTTCTCAAGCCAGCCGAGCAGACGCCGCTTTCGGCGATCCGCCTCGGGCAGTTGATCCAAAAGGCCGGCTTCCCGGACGGCGTCGTCAACATCCTGACCGGGTTTGGCGAGACCGCCGGTGCCGCACTCGCTGCTCACTCGGATGTCGACAAGGTTGCCTTCACCGGCTCGACCGAGGTCGGCAAATTGATCGTCCAAGCGGCCGCCGGCAATCTGAAGAAGGTATCTCTCGAACTCGGCGGCAAATCGCCGGCGATCGTGTTCCCCGACGCCGACATGGACATCGCGATCGATGGCACGTCGAGTGCCATCTTCTTCAACATGGGCCAGTGCTGCACAGCCGGCTCGCGCCTTTACGCGCACAAGCGCGTGTTCGACCGGCTGATGCAGGGTGTGGCCGACAAGGCCGGCAAGATCCGCCTCGGCCATGGGCTTGATCCACAGACCCAGCTCGGCCCGCTCGTCTCCGACGAGCAATTCAAGCGGGTGACGGGTTATCTCGAAGCGGGACGTCGGCAAGGCGCCAAGGTCGTCACCGGCGGCAGTCGCGTCGGCGATCAGGGATATTTCGTGCAGCCCACCGTGTCGACCGACACCAAGCCGGACATGTCGGTCATTCGCGAGGAGTTCTTTGGTCCGGTCGTGTGCGCGATCCCGTTCGACGACGACGATCTCGACCATATCGCCCGCACCGCCAATGACACCAGCTATGGCCTCGCCGCGAGCATTTGGACGCGCGATCTCGGCATCGCCCACAAGCTCGCCCGCCGCATCAAGGCGGGCACGGTGTGGATCAACACCCATAATTTCGGCGACCCGGCCCTGCCTTTCGGCGGCTACAAGCAGTCTGGCTGGGGCCGCGAGATGGGCTACGAGGCGATCGAGCTCTACACCGAAGTGAAAGCGGTAGCGGCGGCGCTGTAATCGCTGCGATCGAGAACACGGAGCAACAGGAGCAAACCATGGCAATGCCACAAATGATCGAATCCGTCCGGCACCCTTATGCCAATGGCGAAGTCAAGCGCATGCTGATCAACGGCGAGTGGGTTAGGGCCGCCTCGGGCAAGACCTTCGAGAGCCGCAACCCGGCCACCGGAGATTTGCTCGCCACCGTCGCCGAGGGCGACAAGGAGGACATCAACCGTGCCGTCGCCGCAGCGCGGGCTGCGTTCGAGGGACCGTGGAGCAAATTCAAGCCCTATGAGCGCTAGGCGCTTCTGCTGAAAATCGCCGACCTCGTCGAGAAGCATTACGACGAGCTGAGCCTACTCGATACGCTCGACATGGGAGCGCCGGTCACCCGCACCCGTGGCACGAAACAGCGGGTGCTCGGCATGCTGCGCTGGTATGCCGGAATGGCAACCTCGATTCACGGCGAGACGATCGAGAACTCACTCCCTGGCGAGTTTTTCTCCTACACCCTGAAGGAGCCAATTGGTGTCGTCGGTGCGATCATCCCGTGGAATGGGCCGCTCGGTGCCTCGATCTGGAAGATCGGCCCGGCTCTCGCCACCGGCTGCACGGTGATCTTGAAGCCGGCCGAGGAGGCGCCGCTGACCCCGCTGCGCCTCGGCGAGTTGCTGATGGATGCCGGCGTGCCGCCAGGGGTCGTCAACATTGTGCCGGGTTATGGAGAAACCGCTGGTGCCGCGCTGGCCGCTCATCCCGGGGTCGACAAGGTCGCGTTCACCGGCTCGCACCTGACCGGGCAGCTGATCGTGCAAGCCTCGGCCGGCAACCTGAAACGCGTGTCGCTCGAACTCGGCGGCAAATCGCCCGATATCGTCTTTGCCGATGCCGATCTCGAAAGTGCGGTGCCGGGCGCCGGGATGGCGGTGTTCGCCAATTCGGGGCAGATCTGCAGCGCCGGAACCCGACTTTTTGTCGAGCGCAAGGTTTATGACGAGTTTGTCGGCCGAGTCGCCGATTTGGGCAAGAACCTCAAGGTGGGCAACGGCGTCGACCCCGACACCCAGATCGGCCCGCTGGTCTCCGAGCAGCAGCTCGAACGAGTCACCGGATACCTGAACGTTGCTCGCCAGGAGGGCGCGCGGGCGGTTGTTGGCGGGCAGCAACTGACCGAAGGGCCGTTCGCCAAGGGATACTTCGTCCCGCCGACCGTCTACGCCGATGTGCGCGACGACATGCGGATCGCCCAGGAGGAGATCTTTGGCCCGGTGATCTCGGCGATTCCGTTCACCGATGTCGACGAGGTCATCCGTCGCGGCAACGCTACAACCTTCGGGCTTGGCAGCGGCGTGTGGACGCGCGATGTCAGCAAGGCGCACCGGCTGGCGAAGGGGCTGCGCGCCGGTTCGGTGTGGATCAATTGCTATCAGGCGATGGATCCCGCCGTGCCGTTCGGCGGCTACAAGATGAGTGGGTATGGTCGCGAGTCCGGCATCCAGCAGATGGAAGAGTATTTGAACGTGAAGGCAGTCTGGATCAGAACCGCATAAGACGGCATAACGGGAGGCGGGGGCGGCGCTCCGGTGCCGCCCTCGCTGCCTCGGGCCAGAAAGGGAGTGATCCTGATGAAATTCGGCATTCACAATCCATCGTGGTGGTTCGGTTCCGATCCAGCCGAAGCGTTCGAGGCGGTAAAGGCGAAGGCGCAATGGGCCGAAAACCACGGTTTCGTGTGGCTCTCGGTGATGGACCACCTGATCCAGATTGGCGGTGTCGGCGCGCCCGATGAGCCCTTCATGGAAGGCTGGACGGTCTTGTCGGCACTGGCCGCGGTGACCAGCCGCATTCGTCTCGCCACGCTCGCGACGTCGGTCGGCTACCGCAATCCGGCGCATCTGGCCAAGATGGCCGCCGGTGTCGATCTGATCAGCCGAGGGCGGCTGACGCTCGGCATCGGCGCCGGCTATCTCGAGGCCGAATACCGGCAATATGGCTGGGAGTTCCCGGCGCGCCCGGCGGTGCGCATCCGGCAAATGGAGGAAGCCGTTCGGCTGATCCTCGCGATGTGGACCGAGAGGCGAACGACTTTTCATGGCAGGTATTTCCATGTCGAGGACGCGATCCTCGAGCCGAAGCCAGTGCAGAAGCCGCGTCCGCCGGTGATGATCGCCGGCGGCGGCGAACAGCTCACGTTGCGCGCGGTCGCCCGCCTGGCCGATGCCTGCAATGTCGGCGGCGATCCCGACACGGTGAGGCACAAGCTATCGGTGCTCCGCGGCCATTGCGACGCGGCGCAGCGCGATTACGATGCAATTGAAAAGACGCACAACAACAGTTGGTTGCTCGCTCGCGACGAGGTCGCTGTAGCCGCGAAGCGCGAGCGGCTGGCGCCGCGCGGACCGCTGCGCGGGTTTGTGGGCACCGTGTCCGCGGCGATCGATCTGATCGGGCAATACCAGGATGCCGGCGTGCAGCTGTTGATCAACAGCGACTATCGCAACGACACCGAAACGCACGAGCTAATGGCGGCGGAGGTCATGCCGCATTTCTCGTGATGGAGGGAAATGAACCGTGTCCGCCCCGCGGACGATTTCAAGATAATTTCGTTTGCGGCCCGAAGAGCAGCGTCGCGGGAGGTGCCAATCTGGGCCAACGGGCCCGTATTGAGATCGCCTCCGCCGGAGCCCGACGCTGCAGGTCATCGGCCAGGTGCTGCGGATAGTTGAGGTGCCCTCGCAACCGCACCGGTCGCTCCGAATTCGGCTTCTGATCGCGCGCAGCGCGCGTCAACGGAGATCGTGCATTGAGCTTTTCGGACATTTTCGCACGAGTAGTTGCGCTGATCGGTGGCGCGGCGCTCCTGTCGCGGCGGCTGACGGAGGGAGCGCACGAGCCGGCTTGGGGTAGCTCCCCGACGATCCCGACGGCAAAGCCGCAGGGTCGTATTCCGACGCTCAAGATGCCGACGGCCCAGGGTTGGACACGAGGGCAGACGCCGGTTGCAGCGCCCGGTCTCACGGTCAACCCATTTGCCGCCGGTCTCGACCATCCCCGCTGGATCGAGGTACTGCCCAATGGCGACGTGCTCGTGGCCGAGGCCATGAACACGGCCAGAGCCGCCATGCGGAATATCTTTGACTACGCCATGGTCAGCACGATGAGACGCGCCGATGCTGTTGGGGTCAGCGCGAATCGGATCACGCTGTTGCGCGATGCGGATGGCGATGGTGTGGCAGACACCCAGGAGGTGTTTCTCGAGGGATTGAACCAGCCGTTCGGCATGGCGTTGCTGGGTGAAACTTTCTATGTCGGCAACACCGATGGCGTTGTTGCCTTTCCCTACACCGCGGGGGCGCGCCGTATCACTGCGCCGGGGCGGAAGCTGACCGAGTTCAAGCCCGGCGGGCATTGGACGCGCAGCCTGTTGCCAAGCCCTGATGGGCTGAAGCTCTTCGTCGGGGTCGGCTCGTCCAGCAATATCGCGGAGAACGGCATGGAGGCTGAGGAGGGCCGGGCCGCTATCTACGAGATCGATCTTGCAAACGGCCGGAGCCATATCTTTGCCGACGGTTTGCGCAATGCCGTAGGCCTGGCTTGGGAGCCCCAGACCGGCGCGCTGTGGACAGTAGTCAACGAGCGCGACGGCCTGGGCGACGAGACACCGCCAGACTACCTGACCTCGGTGCGCGACGGGGGTTTCTACGGCTGGCCCTATTGCTACTGGGGTCAGACAGTGGACGACCGGGTGCCGCAGGATCCGGCCATGGTCGCAAAGGCTATAACACCGGACTACGCGCTGGGCGGACACACCGCGTCGTTGGGTCTATGCTGGCTGCCGGCCGGCACGCTTCCCGGCTTTCCCGAGGGCATGGCCATCGGGCAGCACGGTTCCTGGAACCGGAGCAAGCTGAGCGGCTACAAGGTTGTTTTGGTGCCGTTCGCAAGCGGACGCCCAGCCGGGCCACCACGCGATATTCTCACGGGCTTCCTCGCACCGGAGGAGCGGGTGTCTTATGGCCGACCGGTCGGCGTGACGATCGGTCCCGACGGCTCCGTGCTGGTCGCGGACGATGTGGGTAATGTGATCTGGCGCGTGACAGGCAGGCGGCAGGGGTGAGTGCACCGCGAAGTTGCCATAAAATCCGTAGAAGTAGGAAGACAGGTGAGGCACAAGCTCGCGGTGCTTCGCGGTCAGTGCGATGCAGCGCAACGCGATTAAGATGCCATTGAAAAGACGCACAACAACAGCTTGTTGCTCGCCCGCGACGAGGCCGCGGTGGCGGCGAAGCGTCAACGGCTGGCTGGCCGCAGGCCCCTGCGGGGCTTTGTCGACACCGTGTCCGAGGGGATCGATCTGATCGGCCAATATCAAGACGCCGGCGTGCAATTGTTGATCAACAGCGATTACCGGAACGACGCCGAGACCAGCGAACTGATCTCGTCCGATATCATGCCGCAT